>Ga0209270_1000065_pt1 | contig 282009 bp, 242 predicted proteins | sample MTBAKSrepl1MetaG_FD_187456 | JGI IMG/M metagenome (GOLD analysis project Ga0209270, IMG submission 187456) | Enrichment culture microbial communities from Arthur Kill intertidal strait, New Jersey, USA, that are MTBE-degrading - MTBE-AKS1... | ecosystem: Environmental > Aquatic > Marine >...
ATGCGCCGGCCAGCCTGCTCTACGCCATGGGCATCACCCAGCACACCACGGGCGTGGACAACGTCAAGGCGTGCTGCAACCTGGCCATGCTGTGCGGCAACGTGGGCGTCTTCGGCGGCGGGGTCAATCCGCTGCGCGGCCAGAACAATGTGCAGGGGGCCTGCGACATGGGCGGGCTGCCCAATGTCATGACCGGCTATCAGCCGGTGGCAGACTTGCAGGTGCTGGAAAAATTCTCCAAGGCGTGGAACGCGCCGCTTTCGGGCATCCCGGGCCTGACCATCACGGATATGATTCCGGCCATGCTGGAGGGCAAACTCAAGGCCCTGTTCGTCATCGGCGAGAATCCCAAGTTGAGCGACCCGGATTGGAACCACCTGCACGCGGCCCTCAAAAAGCTCGATTTCCTGGTGGTGCAGGAGCTGTTCCTGTCCGAGACCGCCCAGGTGGCCGACGTGGTCTTCGCGGCCGCCTCGGTGGCCGAAAAGGACGGCACCTTCACCAATACCGAACGGCGCTGCATGTGCATCCACAAGGCCATCGAGCCGGTCGGCACGGCCTTGCCCGACTGGGAGATCATCAGCCGCCTCGCCACGGCCATGGGCTATCCCATGCAGTACGACGGCCCCGAGGCCATCTTCGATGAGATGGCTTCGCTGACGCCCAAGAGCTACGCCGGCATGACCTACGCGCGCATCGGTCTGGATGGCTTGCAGTGGCCCTGTCCGGACCGCAGCCATCCGGGAACGCCCTACCTGCACAAGGAGAACTTCACCCGCGGCAAGGGTAAATTCCACGCCATCGCCTACCGGGCGCCGGCCGAGGCACCGGATGCCGAGTATCCTTTCTTCCTGACCACCGGCCGCATGTTCGCCCACTTCCACACCGGCACCATGACCCGCATCTCGCCGCACCTGGACGTGGAACAGACCACCGGCTATGTCTCAATCAGCCCCGTGGACGCCGCGGCCCTGGCGATCAAGGAAAACGATGTGCTGATCCTCACCTCCCGGCGCGGCCGCATGGAAGCGCCCGCCCGCATCAGCAACTCCCTGCAACCCGGCACGCTGTTTTTACCCATCCACTTCGGCGAAAACCCCACCAACGTCCTCACCAGTTCCGAGGCCTTCGACCCCCTGGCCAAGATACCGGAATTCAAGGTGAGCGCGGTGCGGGTCGAAAAACTGGTGGTGCCGGCGGAGGTTCGGCAGATGGGCTGATGATCGTCCGTGCCGCTTTTTCTAGGCTGCGCCCACAAGCGGCACTATCCTCAGCGTACAGCGGGGTTGTCGCCGGCAAGCGTTCGATTACCGCCGGTGGCCGATGCCCTATGGCGTTTATTTAGCCCTATCCAAGGGCTATTGGTTAGGGGCACAGGCCGCCCACGACACGGAGGTTGCAGAGTGTCCTCGGGCCCGGAAAAACTTGGCGAGCGGCCGCAGGCCAACATGCTTCCGGCAGACCATCTGCCTGCGGATCAAGGCCCTGGCGGAATATTTAAGTTGCCTCAAATGAGAGATGCTAAGCTTGGCAATATTTTTATTGACTTATATGGGATGCTATGAGCAATGAACCAAGCTTATTTGGCCAGTTGTCAGAACAGTGTTAATAAAATCAGAAATGTGTATTTATGGTTGCATTAAATTAGTTTTGTGTTTAGTTTCTTTCTAATCATTCTTGTTGCAGAGCCTAATGGAAACAAACTTGATGGCCGATATAATTGCTAAGGGTTTAGCAAGCAAGAATCATAAGCTTGTGCCTTAGTCTCTTGCAAAGGAGAAAGAAATGGCAGCAAAAAAGATACGCCGGTTCAAGAGAAACCTGTTAGCGCTAGAACGAAATACCCAGAATACTTTTTCTTATTATGGCATCTCCCCCCTGTCAGCCATTGATGCCGAAGAACAACTGGGGGGTCAAGCAAGCGCTAGAAGTCACTCTAAATATGTAAAAAGAGATAGGGCCCACACGAAAGAGTCCCTTTTTATTTCCCGATAGTTTCAGGAATTATTAAAATTTAAGAAAACCCAAACCCTAATAGGTTTGGGTTTTTCTATATGCTTAGTTCGACTTTAGGAAACGAAAGCCCAAGGTTCGATTTAAAAAATACCAGAATATCAAAACCAAATGAGGGGGACGGTTTTTGCGGAAGATGCAATAACTTTGATTTATTCAATAAGGCTTTTTTTGCCTCAAGCATCATTGGCCCCGTCCAATTTTCACTTGTAAGAATGTAATGCAACTCAATAAATCTGTCACCAACTGAAAATTTAGAAAGATTGTAACCAGGGTATTGATTACTGGGTCTCAAAGATCGGTTCCATTCCTGTAGATTATCTATTAATCGGAGTAGAAAGGACAATGGATTCATATTAAAAGATATTTTTTCTATGTCTTTTTCGTGTTTGATTGGAACTGCATGTAACGCAATTGCGGCTGTGACTAATTTTAACTCTTCTATTCTCCATCGCTCGGCCCCACTCTTTAGCTTGTTCAATAATTGAAGATAATTTCTAGCTACAATCATAGCGCTAATGTAGCCGTGATTTTTTTGATCTCTGAGAACCCGACTTATAACATCTACCTCAGAAGCATTTTCAACGCATAATGAGGTATTTAGGCTTTCTCTAACGAAAGCATCAATGTCTATAATTTGATACTTTCGTTTTGATTTGTTATAAAGCCTTAAAGTTTTTAATGAATTTTCTTCGTCAATACTGGCTCGCTTAGTTAATAAGAAATATTTTTGTGCTAAGTTTTTAAGATTAATTTTATCGTATAAAGTGGAGAATTTTTTTGCTAAGCTCTCTGATACTTCTAGTGGGTATCCGAAATCATGCGCTGTCGCCGTCAAAAGCCAAGAATTAAATAGCTGTTTATATCCCCCGAAATGAAACCGAAATACTTTTTTGTTAGCTTTCTCGAGTTTCCGTAGAATGAATAACCCCAAGAGAAAAACTTCAAATTGATGGATAAAATGACCTTTTTTTTCAAGTATTGCAAACACCGCATCAAAATCTCTGAAAACCGGAAATAGATTCGCAACATCATTAGATTCCCACAAATGCTTCATCAATTCTAATATCAATATGTCTTTTTCTGCTTCCACAGCATATGCATAAGATGCTACTCGCCTTTGGGCCCAAGGATTTGAAAATTCATCCATCTTTATGATGTCAGATAAAATTTCCGCCTCTGCATCTTCATTTAAAATTGTAGATGTAAATAGAGGAATGTTCGTCTTTTCTATAATCATTGCAGCCTCTGGCTATATCTTTGCATTTGCTGGTTCCAAAAACTTATAATTGTAGCAATTCTTGTTTTAAAGTTGACGTTAGAGTCTTCAAAAATCGCAAAAAGAACAGCCTCAGGATACTTTATTTTATCCCACCAAATTGTACCATTTTTTAATGCTACAACTATCTCCTTTGTTTTACCATGCATAAGGCTATGTGGGTTTGGTACGGTAATTATATTGCGAATGGTTTTTGATAGATGCTGGGCTAAAGGAAATAGATTTCTTATGGCTTTAACGCTTCTAGCGGCGATGAATTCTTTATCTGTAAAATAAGGCTTCTTCACAAAGGCTTCAATTCTGCACATATGTTGGATAAAGGCTTCATATAGCAGATCGAGATTTGTAAATTCCTGTTTAGAAATTTTTCTGGCATCTGATTTTGGCCTAAAATGACCTTCAAACAATTCCAAAAAAAAGGACCGGATCGCGTATTCTGAAATTGGAATGTGAGCCATTTGATATGGATCTATTTCAGATAGATGATTCCAAATGAGTTCAAAGAATCGATCATATTTGCCGAAAAAGCCTAATTCAAAGCCAATGATCTCCGCTGTTAATTCAATGATAAAATCATAATAATTCGGGCTTTTATTTGCCATCACTTTTTCAATAACGGGCAAGTCTCTACCAATAAACAAATCGATATTTTCTACAACAATATGTGCGATTTCATGATACAATGCCCACCATGTTTGTGGCTTCCACAAAGCTTCTGTTGGGACATTTATTACTTCATTCATGTGGAAAAATTTTGGATCGCCAGCAACTACGAAGCCTTTCCATTCTATACCAATGCGCTCCAAGACAAAAGATGGTAAGAATTCAATGGCAAGCAATGATAATTGACATCCACCTCTAAACTCTGAGAATCTTCCTGTAACTTCTTCAATAGTTTCATATGTCCCGTAGGACCTTATTTCAGCACCTAACCTGATGATTTCCCTGGCCTTATGGCCAAAATATAAAGGATTTAGACCTAAATTTATATAGTCTTTCCCGGTATCATATATAAACTTGGGGTATTCAGCCATATCAGCGTAAACACTACCACATAAAGGGTCTTGGAAAAGAGCATTAAGCGTATAGATTTGGCTGGCGAGATTTGAGGCCATGATATCACCAAAAATTTTAACCAGGTCGTCGTACTCAAAATCGAAAGAAGGTACCGATGCACCAAGTTCTTCTAATTTGGATATATTCTTGGTCTCTTTCTCGAACCCAATTCTTGTATTTGTAGAAAATATTTTGTTTTTAAACTGCATTCTAAAATAAATAATAGAGGCAAGCAAAGAACTCCAACTAAGACTTTTTTGAACGGGTCGGAATACGATATCTCGTTTACCAATTGAATATGAATGCTCGAAACCTTTCGCTTTAAAATATTTAATTACTTCTGTTGTATAAATGAATTTTGTTGTAATTTCGATTGTTGGAAATATTGCTGAGGGTGAAGAGTTTAGCTTAGAGTTTCTGAATTGAGGCGTTTTATCTAAAAAGGACTTCACGTGTTTAAAGCCTTTTTTAACCAAATCTTCGCTAGGTAGATACTTATAATTTAACCCAACAAAAGATAATGTTTTTAAAAAGACAGCAATTCGTTCTTTTTCGTTTGCAAAAGCAATACGCCCCAAGTCGTATATGCTATCAATGATACCTTGCAATTGGTTTCCACTGAATAGCAGTATTAGTTCATTCCATCCCAAAGTCCCAAGTAATGACCAATCATCATTCTGACTTGAAACGTATTTCCGAAGTGCTTTATCTATTTCAGGATGGAACTTTTTTAGGCCAGGGCTAATTTTTAGAAGGCTAAAAGATGTAAAAATGTTAGCATCTACTGACCTGAATATTTTTTGAGTATCTTTCTTCAGATATGGATAGCAAAGGAGGAGATTTGATTTTAGAATTTTTTTTATGGGTCCGGCTGTTCTGAGATGATAGCCATAATCTTCAGTAGCATACATTATAATCAAATCAAAATTGCCTACTCCCTTCAGGAAAATGTATTCTTCCACTTCATCTTGCTTTTCACAGGCATCCGCTAATCTTGATTTGACTTCATACTCATATCCAGGGAAAACCTGTAAACAGGCAATTTTAATAGCTCGCTCACCAATAGAATTTTCCACATTTGGCTCTTCAAATTTGGATTGATAAAGGAAAACAGTAACATCCCTAGCATTAAGGGGCGAAATTGTCAATAGTTACACTTAGGCGTAAATCAGCATTTCAATCAATCAAATTCTCGAAACCCGGATAGCGATCGTTTGGTTATTATAAAAGACATATCCCTACAGCTTCACCCTCTTGTCAATTTTGGACGATTGCTGCCCTCTTATTACTTACCTGGGGCACGTCTGGTTAGCGTTGCCGATCTATCAGCATGGGATATTGTTTGCAAAATCACCCGCTCACCTTCTAAACAAAACGGCTTAGCGGCATTTTCCAAGCTTATCGGAAGACATCCGATTGCCGCAGTTTTTTACCAGCCTCAGCGAGATGCAGGGGTTCATGATGTTGCGGAATCGAAGTGGCGCGGACGGGCAGGTCAGCCATTTGCGCTGGGCGCCCCAAGTGGCCGCGGGTCAAGGTCTTCGTGCCGTGTTAATTGCCACTGATATAGAGCCATTTCATGTTCACCGAAATAGAGCCACCTGATGTTCACCGAAAGGGGCAGTAGGGGGCAGTAGGGGACGCCCTTAACTTATAAACTTCTAAAAAAATTGCATCCCAAAATAGTTAATAGGTTACGGGCGTCCCCTACTGCCGCTGCTGCCGGACTGGCGTCCTCTACCGCCGGAAGATCACGGGCGTCCCGGCGGCCGATGTGGAACGCATGGCCGAACTGTACGCCACGCATGCGCCGGCCAGCCTGCTCTACGCCATGGGCATCACCCAGCACACCACGGGCGTGGACAACGTCAAGGCGTGCTGCAACCTGGCCATGCTGTGCGGCAACGTGGGCGTCTTCGGCGGCGGGGTCAACCCGCTGCGCGGCCAGAACAATGTGCAGGGCGCCTGCGACATGGGCGGCCTGCCCAACGTCATGACCGGGTATCAGCCGGTGGCCGACTTGCAGGTGCTGGAAAAATTTTCAAAAGCATGGAACGCGCCGCTTTCGGGCGTCCCGGGCCTGACCATCACGGATATGATTCCGGCCATGCTGGACGGCAAACTCAAGGCCCTGTTCGTCATCGGCGAGAATCCCAAGTTGAGCGACCCGGATTGGAACCATCTGCATGCAGCCCTCAAAAAGCTCGATTTCCTGGTGGTCCAGGAGCTGTTCCTGTCCGAGACCGCCCAGGTGGCCGACGTGGTCTTCGCGGCCGCCTCGGTGGCCGAAAAAGACGGCACCTTCACCAATACCGAACGGCGCTGCATGCGCATCCACAAGGCCATCGAGCCGGTCGGCACGGCCTTGCCCGACTGGGAGATCATCAGCCGCCTGGCCACGGCCATGGGCTATCCCATGCAGTACGACGGCCCCGAGGCCATCTTCGATGAAATGGCGTCGCTGACGCCCAAGAGCTACGCCGGCATGACCTACGCGCGCATCGGCCTGGATGGCTTGCAGTGGCCCTGTCCGGATCGCAGCCATCCGGGAACGCCCTACCTGCACAAGGAGAACTTCACCCGCGGCAAGGGCAAGTTCCACGCGGTCGAATACCAGGCGCCGGCCGAAGCCCCGGATGCCGCGTATCCCTTCTTCCTGACCACCGGCCGCATGTTCGCCCACTTCCATACCGGCACCATGACCCGCATCTCGCCGCATCTGGATGTGGAGCAGACCACCGGCTATGTCTCGATCAGCCCCGTGGACGCCGCGGCCCTGGCGATCAAGGAAAACGATGTGCTGATCCTCACCTCCCGCCGCGGCCGCATGGAAGCGCCCGCCCGCATCAGCAACTCCCTGCAGCCCGGCACCCTGTTTTTGCCCATCCACTTCGGCGAAAACCCCACCAACGTCCTCACCAGTTCCGAGGCCTTCGACCCCCTGGCCAAGATACCGGAATTCAAGGTGAGCGCGGTGCGGGTCGAAAAACTGGTGGTGGCGGCGGAGGCCCGACAGATGGGCTGATGATCGTCCAGGCCGTGCTGGCACATAATGCCGTTGTTTAAATCGGTATCGGTATCGGAATCGGAATCGGGTTCGAATCGTTTCGATACCGATTCCGATACCGACCCGGAAACCAATGCCGTGCAACCATCGTGACGCACGCATACGCCTGGCATCCCGTTTAATGCACCCATCTCTACTTCGTCTTCATCAGCCTATCAACTCATGGGCCCCTGGATGGAATGCCGCCTCGGCTCAAAACAGATGGCCGTCCTACGCGCCCTCAAACGCCACTTCGACCCGCACAACATCACGTACCCGGGGGGCACGCTGGGACTGGACAGCCCAATGAACCGACAGGATGCTGTCAGGTAAAAATGCGCAATTATTCCATTGACGTATAAAGACCGGATCAGATAGGTTGCAAAAAAACACCGTTGATCAGATCAAATTAGCCCGAAGTGCGGCCTGGACGCCCAGAACAGAGCGCCCTTGGGCGGTAGCCCACACTACACTAAATAGGAATAGATAGATTGCATTCTCGTGGCGTAGCAAAGAAAAATCGGGTAACTACCACAATCCAGAGGAGCAATCCCATTCGTCCCCCAATTAGGCACAAAATAAGGTGACTAATAGGAGGAATAAACCATGTTATACCTATTATAGAATTGAGAGAGTCGACTATGGATTCATTAAAGACAAGATGGAAAACATTTTTAGGTATTATTTTTGATCCTTGGACTCTTTGCTTTATAGTCGCAACTGGATTTTTGGTGTTCAAGTCATTAACGCAATCAAATCCTTCGGTATCTTCAACGACCCTTTTTACGATTCTTATTACAATGGCATCTGCAATACTTGGCGGTAGAATATCGAAGCAATGGGTAGATATAACCGAGGGAGGAATTCTGGTCGCAAGAGGTAAATCTGCAGTTCGAAGTCTGAAATTGCTGCTAAGTACCATTACATCGTTAGATAAAAGAGTTGACCAATACCTAATTCATGCAGAAATAAAAAATTCCGAAGTTGCTAAACTTTCTTTAGGCGAGATAAAGGAAAGGTGTAATCATCTCGCCGAAGAAGCGGTTAGCTCTATTGAAAATTGGACCGACATTATTCCCGAGGCAGACGTAAAAACGCATATCGGATTAATTTCTGACATAAAATTTAACTACGATAAAACCGCTAAAGAGTTACATTCATTAAAAACCGAATTACAACAAACAAAAAATAAGTCTAAAGAAGAGTTAGATGGCCTTAAAAAGGCTGTTCAGGAGAAAGATGAGGAATTATTTGAAATGCAGCGTGAGCTGCGTAAAAAAGAAGCTGCATTCGGGATTGGTTTTGATCCAAGCAGCGGCACCTATAAGGGAATTTCCGAAATGCTCTCAAATATTACTTTGGAGCCATCAAGCAACATATACTATACATTGCCGGGAGGCGAGAATATCACTATCAAAAATACAGGCAAGTTCGTGGCGTCGGACGAAACAAAGGAAGATGACGAATAATAGGTATAACATTCGTTTTCACGATCGACCGGGATATCCTGCGGCGATTTAGGGACGTCCTTTTGCAATCGGGCTAACCGATACTTGAACAATACATTGCTTCCTCGCGCCCAGCGGGTGAAGCGTAAGTTAGGGCGGTAGAAAAACTGATTCCTCCGGGCGTAGTCATCTAACAGTGCATTCCTCTGCTATGACTACGGCTAAACTTATGAAGGTGAATATGAGAATCTATCCGAAAGAACCTGACCTCTACACAATTTATCGCAGAATAAGACTGGGGGAGATCGATCTTCAGCCGGATTTTCAACGTGATCTTGTGTGGAACAAGGCCAAGAAGCAAAGACTCATTGATACAATTCTGAGGGAGTGGCAATTTCCGCCTGTTTTTATGGTGGTTCCTTCTTCTGGCGAAACGCTGGACGTCCTTGATGGCCAGCAAAGACTTAATGCAATATTTGAGTTTTATGAGGATATGTTTGAAATTGATGGCAATATTGCTCCTCACGATGACAGGATCAAGTGTCTCGCTGGTTTACGTTACAGTCAGCTTGCCAAGGAGGATAGAGCTAGGTTTGATAGATTCGCAGTCAGGGTTTTCGAACTTTCGGATTACAAACAGGATGAGCCGTATGAGCTCTTTTTCCGATTGAACCAAGGTAGTGCTCTAACACCTGCTGAAAAAAGAAATACTTTCTATGGCCCTGTGAGAGATCAGGTTCGTGATTTAGTGGAAATCATGAGTGAGAATCAATTAAATATCTACCGTATCGGTTTTAACAATAATCGTCTCTCTTATCACGACGTAATCGCAAGACTGCTGTTCGCGCTTAACACTAGGATGATTAATAAGAAGATCACGGATAGTATGTTAGTCGATTTCTTTCGATCAGGAGATTCTGTTGATGGGCATGTATTTTCAATGGCTGCGCAAGCAATAGACTCTCTCTCTCGTACCGTAGATCGCAAAGTAAGACTTAATAAGCCAACACTTTTTTCTTGGCTCCTATTTTTTTCCTACGAGGACGCAAACAGTGATTTCTTTTATGAGTTTGAGTATATAAGAGAGAACGCAAGGGATGGTAAATATCCTGATCGGATGTTGTCTTTTTTAGCAGGTATTTATCAAGAAAAGTCTGCGACAAGCGTTAACGATGCAGTACCTGTTCAGTTAAGACTTTTGGTTATCTACTTGGTGGGGTTGTTAACGAACAAAATTAATTCTTCGTCTCCGATGAGTTCCACCGCAAATGAAATTCTAGCGAATCTAATTCGTTCGAAAGATTATTCCGAAGAAAAACTTGTGGACCTCATGTCTGCAGAGGGCTGGGGATTGAAATGAAAAAAGCGTCTATTCTTGATTGCTGGCGGGATTTAGATAAGGTGGCGTATGCCGCAAAGGGAATAATAAGGCTGGATCAACTTGATCATCATAATACGAGCGTCCAATCCATGAGGCCAGACGGGCTGTTCGCCGTCGTAGGTGCAAATGGCGCAGGAAAGAGCAGCTTTTTCGAATTCCTCACGAATCCAAGTTACAGCCGTCTATCCTTCATGGGTCATGAAATCGAGCTTTCAAATGGAACAGTACTAAAACTGCCAGGTGAAGCAGTATCGGCAATAGTCATTGACCCCTATGCTGAGTTAAAACAGTCTAATAATATGTTGATGCAATATAAAAGTACCTTCGGACAAGAGGGACTGAGTGATATTGGTGATAAGGAAAGAGGGCTAATTAACTATGTACTAGGATCTACATATGACAAGATGCGGATTGAAGAGGTCGAAGTTCAGGATGGTGAAGTGTGTCCGAGGTTTGTGCTCTCACAAGGAGGACGGGAAGTTGACAATGAATATCTGTCACTGGGTGAACAGCTAGTATTGTATCTGTATTGGTCACTTGGAAGAAAATACAAGTTGCCAGGAATTTACTTCGTGGAGGAGCCAGAGGCGGGGCTTTCACCGGCAGGGCAACACAGGGTGGTGGACCTGCTCGCATACCTATCGGCAAGAAAGGGAAAGCAGTTGTTCGTTACCACGCATTCGCCATTCATTGTTGAGGCACTGAGTAGCAAGAGAGTGATAGTCATGAAGAATCCTGGTCGTGGTGAATGGAAAAATGCTAATGAAAGCAATTTTCTCGATGAGTTGGGTATGGTGCTTGGAAAGAAGGGTATATTTTTCTTAGAGGATAATAAAGCGAAAACATTCTTCGAGAAGTTGCTGGACTTATACGGTAGCTCCCTCCGAAAGACCTTTGACACAGTTTTCCTTGACGGAGAATCTTACGTCTACGAAGTAGTTAATCGAATTGGAAAACGTTACCGCAGCCTAAAGGTGATCGGGGTACTTGATGCCGACCAGAAGGGGAAGGCCCGGTACGAGGAGTCGAGTGGAACTTTTGTTTTTCTTCCTGGTAAGCTATCTCCCGAGGAAGAGGTAATTGGGGCCATTTTGGGCCACAAAGCGAGCTATGCTCGCTTTGTGGGTGTGCCTCTTTCACGCTTAACAGACGCAATTAGAAGATGCCAGGGGTTTGAGTGTCATGATTTTTTCGAGGAGCTTTCGAAGGAGTTATATGGAGAGGTAAAATCCCACGTTTACGAGGTGGCATTTGGGGTCTGGTATGCTAATTATCAAGATAAGCAGGAAATTCAATCTCTGATGAAACTCCTTGATCCTGATGTAAGTGATGAAGACGTTCAAACAGCAGAGGCGCTGTATAGAGGCATGGAAATATCAGCTAATCAAAGTTTATGCTCTGACAGGCATGATCCTGTGGATGAGACTTAGACATCCATCTTTCTGGCTGGAGATCGTGAGGGCCGCATCGTCCAGGTCGATTCTTACACCAAATGCGCTTGGATATGCTTATTGAATTGATTTTAAAAGGCGCCTAACGTGCAAATGAACCGGACAAGCAACCACGCTTCTTGTTTGCTCGCGTTATGAAGCTAAGTTGCGCGTGGTTGCTTGCCGGATATCGGCGTGTTGGGTGCACAAATAAAGCATGATAAAAATTCAAAAGATAACGTCTTTCGGTACGTGAGCGCCGGGTATACGGACATTGCCTATAATGGATAGAGGACTTCGCCTTGTGTTGCAGGCTCGTCCCACAATGCACGCCTGACCCGATTTCTGTGTCGTCACCCCGTCCCTTCGCGGTACCCTGCCGCAGCAGGGCGGCTGCCTTCCCCAGCACCGTCGCCGATACCAAGTTGCCTTACCGCTACACCCTTCGCCTCTATCCGGCTGGGTCTAAGACTTGCCAAGCTCAATAACGGTCTGATATGCTTGGCTCACTTTTAAGAACGTGTGCCGTGCCCGGCACACAACATCAGCCTACAGCAGACCGCGAAAGATCGTCGCGCTGCTGATGCTGGAAGTTGTGTAGTGAGAACTATTCAACATTGATCAGTTTGTTCCTTCAAAAAGCTGAAAAATAGTCCTTAAAATACTGGGAGTTTAAAATGGGTAGATGGCGCCCTCCTATAGAAAGAGGTTCCAAGTATATCACCCCGGAAGGTGCACGAAAATTAACTGAAGAGCTTCAGTACTTGTGGAAAGTTGAGCGACCACATGTGGCCGCTAGAGTTGCGGAAGCTGCCGCACAAGGTGATCGTAGCGAAAATGCCGAATATATTTATGGCAAGAAACGCTTGCGCGAAATTGATAGCAAGATTCGATTTTTAACAAAACGTCTCGACGGGATGACTGTGGCCAATAGTATTCCTGACGATCAGGATAAAGTTTATTTTGGTGCTTTCGTTACCCTCGAGGATGAAGAAGGGAAAGAGGTCGAATATCGTATCGTTGGACCCGATGAGTTTAATGTTGTTGACGGAAAACTTAGTATGGATTCGCCATTAGGCAAAGCAATGTTAGGAAAACGAGTGGAAAATGAAATCAAGGTTTCTACACCAAAAGGAGTGAAAGTTTTTTATATATCGAAAATTCGCTATTCTGAAAAATAGTCATCATAAATTGTTCTCCAGAAGTGCTTGGTTTTATGGAAGCCAGAGTTTGGCTTCAGGGCACTTGGATTAATGGTGGTGTGCAGGTTTCGAAACGAAGGTGAAAGAAAGCATCGGATTAAATTTTAGCCAGATTTTTTATCAAATTTCTAACGAGTCAATGCACCGGGACTTTACCTGCTCTCGTTCCTCGCTTCGGTCAAGTCCCGTGATTATTGGAGAAAAACCTAACCTCAGTTTGCACTGGTTCGCGGGTGGATCGCCGCGCCCCGTGAAACTGGCCGTTGAGGCCCAGGCAGTATGATGAAAAAAACATCTGAAATTTACAAGAAACTATATCATTATACTACATGGGAAGGACTTAAGGGAATTCTCCAAACACAATCATTATGGGCCACCAACTATAAATTTTTGAATGATTTTTCTGAGCTTGTTTTATTTAGAGACAGACTAATTGCTTTAATCTATCCGGTTGTCCTTGAGGGATATAAAAAGTTAATCGCGCACAGACCAACGATAAAAGGTAAAATTTTGGAACAGGGAGGTATTGAATACAATGCCCATCATGATGCTGAGGTCATGGTAGATTCACAATACAGGGCACTTGGCAACGAAGTTTATATCCTTTCATTTTGTGGAGAGCCCGAAAATCAGAGAATTGCTGAGAATGGATTATTGAGCCAATGGCGAGGTTATGGAACAGGCGGCGGTGCAGCGCTAATTTTCGATACGGAGCAATTAGAGGAACTTCTTGCTAAGGAAGTTGCAAGTTATGAGTACAGCGGCATTATACTTGCTGATTTGATTTACAGTGATGATGATCAAAAGCTGAAAGAAGAATTGGCGGATGAGCTAAAGATACTTGCTGATGTGGCAAGGCAATTCTTTAATCATGAGAATGTGGGTAATGGAAAAGAAATCGATTCATCTGAAGGATACTTCCCTTTTGTGAGTTGCATAAGTCGTTATAAGCATGTCGGGTTTTGTGAAGAAAATGAAGTGAGAGTAGTTGCATTACCAACAGTTATCGATTCTGAAATTGTAAAGCTTGCCGAAGTGGATGGAACCACATTGAAACCAGAAAAGTTGCGTAAGCATAGAATGAATATGGGGCACCGTGTACCCTATATTGAGCTATTTGATTCACCCGACATAAAACTCCCGATCGAAAAGATCATTATTGGGCCCCACAAGGAAAAGGAGGCCCGTAAAGAAAAAATCTGTGAATTGTTCCCAATAACAAACATTGAAGTTGTATGCTCAAATATTCCCTTTGTGGGATGCTAATAGATCGACGCTTAACCAATCACTGGTACGGGCGCAAAGAGCGCGCCGCACAGTTCATGTCTCAAAAGAAATGAATCATGAGTGAACTACACATTAAAAATCATTTTATCCCTGAGTGCTATCTAAAAAGTTGGGAGGATCAAAATCAGAAAATTCACATATATAGATTATTGGTAGCTCACGATAATGTGCGAATGTGGCAGACGAAATCTATATCTGCTATTGCTTACCAAAAACATCTATATACCCAGGTAGTTGCTGGAAAAGAATCTGATGAATTTGAAAAATGGTTTGATAAAGAGTACGAAACTCCTGCAACCATAGTTCTTGAAAAGGCCATACTAGAGAAGAGATTAACTCCTGATGATTGGATCATATTAATTAACTTTTTGGCAGCCCAAGATGTCAGAACCCCTTCAAGGCTATACGAACATTTAGATCGTGGTAGCGATTTAATGTCAAGTTCACTGGAAAGCGTTCTTGGTAAATTGAAGGATAAACTTGAGCATAATTCAATAGATGAAATAACTAAGTCTGAAGCAAAGAGAAATGATCTGCCATCAATTCCGATGAAAGTTACAATTGAATCTTCCAATGATAGAGAGGGTTCAATTGTGAAGGCAGAGACTTATGTAGGTCGAAGCAGCTGGATATATAGTATAAAATATCTTCTAAAGAATACGTGCAAAGAATTACATAAGCACAAATGGACTATAGTTAAACCAGCAAAAGGTTATAAATGGTTAACTAGCGATAATCCTGTCATAAGATTAAATTTTACAAATTATCAAAATTACGATTTGCAGGGAGGCTGGGGAAAAGCAAAAGGCAATATCATTTTCCCAATAAGCCCAGAACATGCAATGTTTGCTCAAATCGCTGATAGGCCAATGAAAAGAGGTGCGCGACTCTCCTTGGAGCAGACTATATTTTTCAGAAAAATCATGTGCGAAAATGCAAGCAGATTCATCTTTTCATCATATAGTGACGATGAAGTAATTAAAATTGTTCCTAGGAAAATTGATAAGGAACAATATCTGTTTGAAAAGAACGAATTTGCTAAATGGCATGAAAGAAATAAATCTCATGAAATAGAATTTTCAAAATAAATAATTTGCCTAACCAGGCGCTACACACGGGCTCGCTGAAGCTCGCCGGTGAGCTTACCGTTGAGCCTGTAGAAAGAACATAGGATTTAGCCGGTGAAAATCTGCATCCACCGCGGCACCCGGGAGATCGGCGGCAATTGCGTAGAGGTCGAGGCGCAGGGGGCGCGGATCGTCCTGGATGTGGGGCGGCCGCTGGATGCGGTCCTGGACGAGGAGGTGCCGCTGCCGCCGGTGGCGGGACTCTCCGCGGGGGATGACCGCTCGCTGGCGGGCGTGATCATCTCCCATTCCCACCAGGACCACTGGGGCCTGGCCCGGCAGATCGCGCCCGACGTGCCGCTGTTCATGGGCGCGGCCGCCCATCGCATCTTGCAGGAGGCGGCCTTCTTCTCGCCGGCCGGGGCCGACCTGCACCCGGCCGGATTTCTGAACGACCGCCAACCCTTCCAACTCGGGCCGTTCCGCATCACCCCCTACCTGGTCGATCACAGCGCCTTCGATGCCTACGCCCTGCTGGTCGAAGCCGACGGCCGGCGGCTGTTCTACACCGGCGACTACCGGGGCCATGGGCGCAAGTCGGCGCTGTTCGAGCGCTTCGTGCGCAACCCGCCCCAAGCCATCGACGTGCTGCTGACCGAGGGCACCCTGCTCGCCGCGCGGGGTCAGGCCACGCGCACGCCCAGCGACGAGCGCAGCGTCGAACAAACGTGCGTGCGCCTCTTCAAGGCCACCCCGGGCATGGCGCTGGTCGTCTACTCGGCCCAGAACATCGACCGGCTGGTCACCCTGTACCGCGCCGCCCTGCAGGCCGACCGCGACTTCGTCATGGACCTTTACACGGCGACCCTCGCCCGGGCGACCCGCCAGTCAGCCATCCCCCGGCCGGGCCCCAAGTGGCCGCGGGTCAAGGTCTTCGTGCCGCACAGGCAGCGAGTGGCCGTCAAGAATGCCGCCGAGTTCGAGCGGGTGCAGTGGGTCCGGCAGAGCCGCCTTTACCCCGAGGATCTGGCCCAGCAGAAGGAGCGGCTGGTCATGACCTTCCGCAGTTCCATGGCCCGGGATCTGGAGGCGGCCGGCTGCCTGGCCGGGGCGGCCATCGTCTGGTCGCTGTGGCCCGGTTATCTGCAAACCGACCAGCGGCTCCAGGCGTTCCAGGCGCGCCATGCGCTGCCCCTGGTGCACGCCCACTGCAGCGGGCACGCCTACCCCCTGGACATCCAGCGCCTCGTCCAGGCCCTGCAGCCCAAACGCATCGTTCCGATGCACACCGCGGCCCCCGCAGGGTTTCGCAAGCTCGTCGCCCCGGTGGAACTGCACAATGACGGCCAATGGTGGCCCGTCTGAAAGGAGCATCCCCGCGTGAGCCTCTACACCCAGACCAAAGCGCTATGGGGTCCTGAATGCGTCGCCTTGTCCGGACGCTGGGCAACCGCGCTGTGCGCCGGGATGCCGTGGGCCGAGGCGGCCGGCGACACCTTCCGGGAGTGGCGCCCGTTGCGCTTCTATCTTGCACTCGGCGATGCCGCCCGGCGAGCCGGCCGGCAACCGTCCGTACGGTTCTCGGTGCGCTTTTGCGGCCAGGAAGTGGCCAACCTCCGGGTCGGCAGCACGCCCGTGCTCGAAGTCGGGCTGCGCCATCGACAGGCCACCGCGAAGTACTTTCAGATGGCCGCCGAGTGCGGCGCCTGGCCCTGGGACAGCCCCCAGGCGCGCGTATTCCGCGCCAAGTTCCGCGCCCTCGGCCAAGATGATGCCGAACCCCCGGCCGGCCACAGCGAAGAGCACGCCATCGAATCGCGCATCATCCTGGAGATGGAAAAGACGGCCGCCGCCACCAAGTTCGCCGGTACGCTCGCCGGCATCCGCCACGTCGGCCTGACCCGGCACGCCTATCCGTTTCAATGCCCGACGCCCCTCTCCGCCAGCAGCGGGGCCCCGAAGAAAACCACGGGGCACATCGATATCCTGGCGCGCCGGCGCGGCGCCGACGGAAAGGTGCGGCTCTCGGTGTGGGAGTTGAAGCGCCCGGGACAGCTCCAGCACGCCCTCGACCAGGCCTATGTCTATGCCCTGACGCTGGCGCTCATGTTGCGCGCCGAGGGCGGCGACGACTGGTATCGCATCTTCGGCTTCACGCCGCCGGTGCCGGGCCAACTCGAAATCGAGGCCGTCGTTGCCGTCACCGAGGACCAGCGGACGCGCCTGGCGCGGGCCGCCCAGGCCCTGGGCGCGGCGAACGAACTCGTTTTGGCGGCCGAAGGCGTACGCCTCAGCCTGCACGCCGCCTACTACGAGCCCCGCTCGCTGGCGATAAAGTTCGAGAATCTGGCGCCGTGAAGGGCGTCCGCCGGTCGCCCCGACATCGAGGAATCTGAACCATTTTTGAAAACTGGATTCCCGCCTTCGCGGGAATGACGTTAACGGCACCGAGGGTCATTTTGATTGGGTGGGCGATGATCATCACGTTTGACGTTAGTCACGAGTTGCGTTACTATGCGACATGATTAAATCGTTCAAGTGTGAATACACCGAAGCACTCTCAAAAGGCGAGCGTGTCCGGCAGTTCGTGAACATCGCTAAGGTGGCACGGCGTAAGCTCCGACAGCTCGAGATCGCGGGGCGACTCGATGATCTAAGGGTGCCGCCCGGTAATCACCTTGAAGCACTCAAGGGTAATCGAGTCGGCCAATACAGCATTCGGATCAACGCTCAGTGGCGTGTCTGCTTTAGTTGGACGGATGCGGGCGCGGAAAATGTCGAAATCGTCGATTACCACTGAAGGAGAGTCTACTATGAGCAAGCTCGATCCGATTACTCCCGGTGAAATCCTCTTGGAGGAATTTCTGGTACCGATGGGTCTCAGCCAGTACCGGTTGGCCAAGGAAATTGGCGTCCCTGCCCAGCGGATCAGCGAAATTGTCGCCGGCAAACGCTCGATCACCGCCGATACCGATTTGCGCCTATGTCGTTTCTTTGGTCTTTCCAACGGCTATTGGTTAAGGGCGCAGGCCGCCCACGATACGGAGGTCGCAGAGCGCGTCCTCGGCCCGGAGCTTAAAAAGATTAAACCTTGGCAAGCGGCCGCAAGCCAACCCGCTCCCGGCAGACCATCTGCTTGAATGCGCGTTTCAGGGCCGCAAAGAAAGGTTGATTTGTGAGGAAGGCTAGACGCACCGGTGAACTGCGTGTAGAATATGAACGAAAAGATCTTGGCGTGGGCGTGCGTGGCAAACACTATGAAGAATACCAAAAGGACACCAATCTTGTGCTGCTGAGCCCCGATGTGGCTGAAGTGTTCTCAAGCGAAGAGGCCGTCAATGAAGCCCTGCGGTCTCTGATTCGTCTGGCGCAAAAATCGACGGACCGGAAATCTCGCTCCACCAGTTCGCGCAGGAAACCTGCTTCGCGGTAAAACTTTCGATCAACCCTTTTAAGCCAACTCCGGCCAAATCCGCACACGGCGGCGCGCTCACCCACCCCCACCACGGCGCCGGCAAACTCATGGGCCCCTCCATGGCGCGCCACCGCGGGCCCCAGTCGATTGGACGTCCAATAAGAAGTCTAATGGGAGAACTGAACGCTGTGAGGAAAAAGCACTTGACGTATGTACACATATAAGTGTACGAGATGAATCTATGAAACGGAAATTATTAGAGGCAGAGCTAAAAAGACTGGGTTGGTGGCTCTTGAGGCATGGTGGAAACCATGACATTTGGACAGATGGCAACCGACAAGAGCCTATACCCAGACATAGTGAAATTAACGAAAAGCTTGCTCGTTCTATTTTGAATAAAGCTAAAAAGAGGGCAGAACAATGAGATTTTCTGGAAAAGTATACAAGGACGGTAAATTCTGGCTGGCTGAAATCCCCATACTGAACTTGATGACCCAGGGCCACACAAAAAGTGAAGCGTATGAAATGGTTGTCGATATGTTGGAATCCTTGGCCAATAAAAAGGATTTTAAAGCCAAAGTATACAAAAAATCGAAAGATTCATTCGAAGTCGGTTCTTCGGAACCAAAACATATGATCAGTTTGTTACTGCAACGCAAACGAGAACTTAGCGGGCTTTCTCTCTCTCAGGTGGCCGAGCGGTTAGGCGCATCGTCTCGCAACACCTATGCACGATATGAACAGGGCAAATCGGTCCCAACGGTCGAAAGACTGAATGAACTTCTGCATGCAGTATGCCCACGCTCGGAGATTGTAATTGAAGAAAGTACAATTTCCTAACATCTGATTGAACAGTGAAACTGATGCGAATTGAACGTTGGGAACCGATACGAACGCAATCTTTCAGAGAGGGAGCACCATGAGATACGCTATCCTGATGGCATCGGCATGCAAGGCTGCAATCCTGTCATTGACCGTCCTCTGCATCTTCGGGCAGGGTGCCGTGGCCTCGGCTGCGGAGAGGTTCAATCGGACGGTCACCGATCAAAATGTCAGGGCGCTGCCATCGGCCCAGAACATTCAACTTGCGCTCACCTATCCGGCCGGCCAGAGTCCGAAGGTCTTCACCAAGGGCTGGGTTTTCGGCGCCACTTGCTTGGTCACCTCGGGGACCCGGGGCCAGGTGGACGAGTCCGGCAACGTGCGCTGGAAAGGAACCGGCACCTTCACGCCGGACCGCGGGCCGCGGAGCAGACCCGCCTTCAACGCGCCTGGCGCCAACCGCATCACCCTCTATGTGGAAAAAGACGGAAAGATCGTCGCCGAAAAGACCTTTACGGTCCAAGCCGTCGACCCGCAGCAGTATGCACGTGTGGGTGGCATCGCCCAATGCCCCCATTATGCCATGGGTTGCCCCGCCTGCCCCCATGACGTCAAAGGGCCGATCCTGTCGGGAAGCCCGAACGTGTTCATCGATGGGCTGCCGGCCGCGAGGGTAGGCGACCACGGTGTTCACGCCGGCGGCTGCGGACCCACATCCTACGTAATAAAGGGGGGCGACCCGAGCGTGCTGATCGACGGGAAACCCGCGGCGCGGGTGGGGGACCCGACCCAGCACAGCGGCGGCATGGGCAAGATCATACGCCCGACGAAATAGAGGGAAGCACCGGCGCGCATCGGCAACCCCCTGCAACCCGGCACGCTGTTTTTGCCCATCCACTTCGGAGAAAACCCCACCGCCGGCATTGTCAATGCGGCCAGAGAGGGTGGTTGTGCAAAGGGTATGCAGATGAAGCCATTTATGTTCATTAACACATTAAAGGAGACAGAGCCGGAAATGGCCAGGCGGGAGTATATCATCCGCAATGTGCTATTTTTTTCATTTATTGTCGCCTTCTCTTTTACTCTGATATCCTTTGGCCTATACCCATTCGGCAAAATGCCGCTCGATACTTTAATCATCTATGCAGTCGTCTCCATTCTGCTTGCTGCGGCCATATTGCTTACAAATGCGGGACACTGGCGTTCAGCCGGCATCATTCCCCCGCTGCTTATGTATTTCCCGGCTGTAAATGCCAATTATATCGGCGGAATCGATGCGCCGGGCAATTTTATGTACGCCCTGCTGATCATCTTCGTGGCGATTATTTACGGTTATCGGAAAATGTGGATCGCCCTCGTGATATGCCTCGTGACTTATCTATGCCTCGCCGGAATGATATCCATCGGTCATATAAAACCCTACCGTACAGCCGAAGTCGTTTTTGTCAGCAGGGTCGTTCTCACCTCCGGTTTTCTCGTGGGCATCGCTTTAATGATCTGGCTTTTGGGACGCAGTTACAGAACGGAGATAGATGTAAGGATCAAGGCCGAGGAACTGCTGAGCAGAAAGAATGAAGAACTCGGCACGCTCAACGAGGCCCTGCAGAAAAGCGAGGAGCGATATAAATCGCTCGTGGAAAATGCCGATGAAGCCATCATCGTGATACAGGACGGGTCGATTAAATATGTCAACAGCAGGTCGATAGCGTCGTTTGGGTATTCGGAACAGGAATTTCTGTCGATCCCTGTCTTTAATTTGATCCATCCGGAAGATCGGGAGGCGGTAACAAGACGGTATCTTCAAAAAATAAACGGTGACAAAACGCCCACCCGGCACACCTATCGCGCTTTCCATAAAAAAGGGCATACCAAATGGATTGAAATCAGTTCCGTCCTGGTTGACTGGGAGGGCCGTCCCGCAACGCTGAACCTTATCACCGACATCTCTGAACGCCGCAGAACAGAAGAAGAGAACAGAAACCTGGAGGAACGTCTGCAGCGCGCCCAGAAGATGGAAGCGCTTGGGCAGCTGGCCGGCGGCGTTGCCCATGATCTGAATAATGTCATGGGGGCAATGACCGGTTATTCAGAGCTGCTGTTGATGGAGATTCCCGAGGGGCAACGGGCCAGAGATCATGCGGAAAAGATTCTACAGTCCACGGAGAAAGGCGCCGCGATTATCCAGGACCTTCTCACGCTGGCCAGGCGGGGAGTAACCGTATCGGAGGTCATCGATCTCAATCGTATTGTATCGGGTTTTCTCAAGGCCCCGGTGTTTGAGAAGATAAAGGATCATCATTCCCATGTGACTTTCAGAGCGGCGCTTCAAGAGGAGTTATTGAACATCAAGGGCTCCTCTGTTCATCTGGAGAAAACATTAATGAACCTGGTCTCCAATGCGGCAGAGTCCATTACCGAATCGGGAGAAGTGACGATCCGAACTCAGAGCCGCTATCTGGACAAGGCTGTTCTGGGATATGATGAAGTCAGGGAAGGTGATTACACAATCCTGAGCGTATCCGATACGGGAATGGGTATTCCCGCCCAGCATCGGGAGAAAATATTCGAACCGTTTTATACGAAGAAGGCCATGGGAAGAAGCGGAACCGGCCTGGGACTGGCGATTGTCTGGGGAACGGTAAAAGATCACAGCGGATATATCGATGTGCAGTCTGAAGCGGAAGAGGGAACCACCTTCACGCTTTATTTTCCATCAACACGTGAGGAACTGACCACACCCAAGAAGAAGACGCCGATAGAAAAGTATGTGGGGAATGGAGAATCCGTTCTGGTGGTTGACGATATTTCCGAACAGCGTGACGTTGCCTCCGGATTGCTGACCCGGTTGGGGTATAGGGTGCATGCCGTTTCCAGCGGCGAAGAGGCCTTGGACTATCTCAGGTGCAATGAGGCGGACATTTTGGTTCTGGATATGATCATGACACCGGGAATAGACGGTTTGGAGACCTACCAAAGAGTTTTGGAGATCAATCCGAGACAGAAGGCCATTCTGGTCAGCGGTTTTTCGGAAACCGATCGTGTCACAGGGGCTCAGGCCCTGGGAGCAGGTGCCTACGTCAAGAAACCCTATATGATGGAGAATATCGGCCTGGCCATCCGGAATGAACTCCATCGCAAATCTTCAACATAGCAAGTGTCTTGTGTAAATCTTGACAGTGTACCCCATTTGAGCTACATTTGTGAAAACTCAAATGGAGGCAAACCATGGGCAAATCATCCACCATCAGAGCCAGAATTGAACCCGATTTGAAGGGCAAAGCGGAGCACATATTTCAGCAGCTTGGGCTGACTACAACCCAAGCGATTACCTTGTTTTATAAGCAGGTCGAATTGAAAAAAGGGCTGCCTTTTGACGTACTCATTCCTAACGAAGTCACTCTCAGGACATTTTCCGATACGGATGCCGGACGTGACCTGATCATCTGCGATGACGCCGACGATATGTTCAAAAAGTTAGGCATCTAATGCTGACCCCCGCATATACAAAGCAGTTTGAACGCGATGCTAAGCTAATGAAAAAGCGCGGTAAAAATCTTGAAAAATTGAAAATAATCATCCGTTCTTTAGTGGCCGAGGAGCCACTTGATGGCATTCATCGTGACCATAAGCTGATTGGTAATTGGAAGGGGCGACGGGAATGCCACATAGAATCCGACTGGCTGTTGATTTATCTGGTCGAGCCCGACCGCGTTGTCTTCGAGCGGACGGGCACCCATTCTGATTTATTTCAAAAATGAACGGCACTGACGCCCCTGTTTAAGCTTCGTAAATCTTCTTCGATCAGAATTAGCGCCTGCCGCCCCCGACTGAGATCTGGACCGTAAAAATAATTCCAATTATTAGGGTTTCTCCATGTGAAAAGTATCGTCATTACCAATGACACGCCTGTTGATTTAAGTGTACCCTGCAATAACCGCCACCGGAGCCTGGACCACCTGGGCCGAACAACCGGTCTCCGTATCTCTTATTAACGTTTCAAATCCATAAAGGCCACCGCTGCAGGTGCCGAGGGCGGGCCCCATGTCGATCGAATGGCCGTTGCCGGCAACGGCATCCAATAAGGACTTCAGTAAATGCGCAGGGAGATGAACCCAATGAAAAAAACGATGACGCTATGTGCATTGATTTTTGCAGTGCTATTGGCCGTTGCTTTTACCGGCTGTGATACCTCCAGCAGCAGTTCCAGTAGCAGCAGTTCCGGCAGCAGCAGCTCCGGAGCGAACGGCGGGTGCGATCCGACCCCGACCCCGGATCCGGGCCCGACCCCCAATCCGGACCCGAACCCGTCGGCGGGGCTCTATGTGGCGCCGAACGGCAATGACTCCAATTCAGGCACCATTTCAGCCCCCTTTAGATCGATTACCAAGGCCCAGTCCGTGGCGTCGTCGGGCACCACCGTCTGGCTGCGCGGGGGGACCTATAGCGGGTTCGCCATCGCCGGATCGGACGCCAACTACAATTTCGTCCACGACATCACCAAAAGCGGCATCACCTATGCGGCCTACCCCGGAGAGAAGCCGGTTTTCAATTTTGCCGGAACCACTACGGCCAAGCGGGTCGCCGCCTTCCATATCGCCAACGGGGTGACGGTGACGTTCAAGGGCTTCACGGTCACCGGCGTACCGGTCGGCAGTCAGAAGCAGTCCGAATGTTTCCGGATCGAAGGCCATGCGACCTTTGAAAGAATGACTTGCCGGGACAACCAGGCCAATGGTTTTTACTTTACCCTCAATGGCTCCGGTCTCTGTCTCGATTGCGACTCCTATAACAATGTCGGTGTCGGTCCATCGCTCAGCAATACCGATGGGTTTGGCGCGCACTGCAAGGGCAATGTGACCTTCCGCGGTTGCCGTGCCTGGAACTGCAGTGACGACGGCTTCGATTGTATCGCCACCTACGGCCAGGTCAGGTTCGAATACTGCTGGGTGTATAACATCAACACCAGTGGCGGCGACGGTAATGGCTTCAAAGTCGGTGGATGGGGCTCCGCGACGCCTCCTTCCAACCCCCCCAGCCATATCGTCCAGAACTGCCTGGCGGCCAACATTAAGAACAGTGGTTTTTATGCCAATCATCACCCCGGCAAGGCAGCGACCTGGACCTATAACACCGCCTACAATTGCGGCTCGAATTTCAATATGCTCGAACGCGTGAGTCCGACCAATGCCACGGATATACCCGGCACCCGGGAGGTGCTGCATTACAATATCGCCTATGCCGGCACCATCATCAGCAATAGCAACCTGCCCGCCGCCAATGTGACCAACAACTCCTGGACCAAACCGGGGGTCTCGGTCAGTTCGGCCGATTTTCAGAGCCTGGATGCCAGTCAGATCACCCGGCCGCGCAATGCAGACGGCACGTTGCCGACCATTACCTTCATGAAGCTGACCAGCGGCAGCGATCTGGGGGGTATGGGCTTTTAATGCGGGAAGATCGGTCGGCTGCCAATTGTCCCAAGTGCTATGGGTGACGTGGGCTGCCTGCGTCATGCGACCCAGGGGCGCCGCAGTGAGTTATCTCTTTGCCATCAGTCAAGCGGAAAGTCATTCCGTCCGTAAAAGTGAATTGCCGGCCCTCCAAATATAAGGTCACCCGGCCGCCGCCCAGCACCTGCCATTGCTCCCCGGCGGCATCGCTGACCAGGCCGGTCTCTTCGTCGATGCCGATCAGCGGCGCCCCGGGCAACTCCTTTTGCAGCCGGGACGCCCAAAGCCGCCCAACGGAATTATGGTGCGGTATGACACAGCCGGCGGGGATCGCCCCCAGGCCCGGCACAACCTGGCTGGCCCGCGGATCGAAGAAATGCGCGCACAGCACCATGGCCCCGGCACTGCTGCCGGCCAGGACCGCCCCGCGGCCCAAAGCGACTTGAATGGCCTGCCAAGCCTTGCTGTCGGCCAGCGTCTGGGCCAGATAGCCTGGAAAACCGCCCAACAGATAGATCAAGCGCGCCTGTTCCAACGCCGCGGCCACCCCGGCCTCCTGGGCGCTGGCCCGATCGATCAGAGGCGCCACCGTCACCCGCCGCGCCCCCAGCGACGAAAACCAGCGCTGACCGTTTCGGCCGGCGCGTTCATGGTTGGCGTCCGGCGCCGCCGCCGCCGGAACAATTACCATCGGCGCATCCATGCCGCCGCAAAGCGCAATGGCGCGCAGATCGGACCGACGCATCCGCCCCTGAAACTCGCCGCCGCCCTGCAATACGATGTAAGCCATCGGCACGCTCCGTCAAGAATTCAATCGATACGAATAATTCAGGATGGACAAAGGGTTGTCAAGTCTGGCCGGGCAAGGCGGATGCTGTAAACCGGACAATTCATGTGCTACAACTGCGGACATTCTATGTGCTCCCTACATGCTCCCTACACCTTATTGACAAGATACTAAAACGTGATACTATCTCCTCATGAACAAGAAACAACGACAGACCTTGCTGAAAATATTTGAAAAACCAGAGCGATCGGATATCCCATGGAATGATATTGAACGTTTATTGACAGCTCTTGGCGCTGAAATTTCAGAAGGTCAGGGATCGCGCGTACGGGTTGCGCTAAATGATGTACGGGCCGTTTTTCACAGACCGCATCCGCAAAGGGTCACGAATAAGGCGTCTGTCAAATCTGTTAGAAGATTCCTAACAGAAGCGGGGGTGACACCATGATGGAATATAAAGGATATTTTGCAAAAATTGCATTCGATGACGGTGACAATATTTTTCATGGCGAGGTTATCAATCTGAGGGATGTTATCACATTCGAAGGTGAAACAGTAAAAGAGCTTAAACAAGCATTTCAGGATTCAATCGATGACTATCTCGATTATTGTGCTCAGCGAGGTGAGGAACCTGAAAAGCCTTACTCTGGAAAATTTGTTGTACGCGTAGAACCTGAACTTCATAAAAACATTACTATTGAAGCTCGTAAAAAAGGCAAGAGCTTAAATGTGTGGGTAAAGGAAGCTCTGTCCAGAGCACTAACGGATCTCACCCAGCCTCCGGCGCCATAGGGCCGCAAAAAGCGGGCGGCCGTCGCCGAAGTCCGTATACTTTTGCGGCCCATGAGCCAGGCCGTTGAAGTTGGCAACCACCCTTTAACGCAGCGGTTGTGGCGTTTAACTTTCAAATAGGGTTCTCGTTGGAGGCCATATGAAATACTTTTCTTTAATTTTTGCACTATGCATCGCCTTAATAGCAAACCCTGTATTCGCCGATGAAGGCAAGGACGAATCCGGGAAAGGGAAGGAGGGCAAGCATTATGAGGAAGGCAAGCACGATCGAGAGGGCCAGGGCAGTGGCGGATCATACTTCCACGAAAACGGATATACCCGCCTGAATATCCCACCCGGTCACTACCCGCCTCCCGGCGAATGCCGCGTTTGGTTCCCGGACCGGGCGCCCGGCCAGCAACCGCCGCCCATCAAGTGCGGCGACCCGGTCCCGCCAGGGGCATGGCTGATCCAGCACCCCACCGACCTGCCCCGCGATCATGTGACCGTCTCTGTTTACGAGCCGCGGCGACCGGGTGTGGTCCATGCCGTGGGCGAGTTTCAAATCGGATCGGGCATGATCGTGCGGGTTATCCTGGACAAATGATGCCCGGCCAGCGCGGGCGCTCCGGGCCGCGATAGGCTGCTTCTACGGTTTTGGTTTTGTCCGTTATCGATTCAAGGCGGAATGTCGAAGAGATCTTACTCGATCGGTTCATCAAGTAATCAAGGAAGCCACCGTGATATCCTGCAGCCTTGCCGCATCTGACCGCATTCAGTACATCGATGTCGCTCGTTTTTACGCCATGGCCATGGTCTTCTTCGGCCACTTCATCGAGCGCATCATGCTCTTGGACGATCCCTTTGCCGCCATGTTGTACCGGTTCATCTATTCGTTCCACATGGTCCTTTTTTTCGTTCTCTCCGGCTTTATCGCCAGGCCGCGCGACCTCGCCCTGGGCGCCTGGGCCTATTTCAAATACCGATGCTTTTCGCGGCTGTTGCCTTTTGTCTTTTTTACGCTGCTCTTTATGGGATTGGCCGCCGTATTCCCGGGCGACTTTTTTAACTTGAAGCTCCCCAGCCTCGACGGCTATCGCGACGGTCTCGCGCTGACCGTGCGGGGCATTCCGATGTTCTGCGTGCCGTCGTGGTTCCTGCTGATGCTCTTTTCCGTGGAGATGATCCATTACTTCTTCTTCCGGATGCTGGGGCGCGATAGCGGTGCGCCCGGGACCGATCTGAAAATTGTCGCGGCCATTCCGATTTTTTACATCGTCGGATATTTCTTGAACCTGTATGGCGATTTTCTGAACCTGTCCAGACAGCGGACCTTCAATCTGCTCTTCGTGCACGAGGCGATCACCATGTACGCCTTCTACCTGACGGGCCTCTATTTTCGGCGGCGCAAGCTCCTGATCGGCGAGACGCCCGCCGGTCTGGTGGCGCTGGGGGCGGCGATGGCATTCCTCATGGTCCTGGTGACGTTCAACTTGAACCAGGGGCCGTTCAATTTTAACTACCACAACGCCGTGGTCATCCTGATGTCCTCCCACGGGCACATCGTCTGGTTCCCGCTGACGGCCCTGGCGGGATCGCTCTTCGTCTTTTTCCTGGGCAAACTCACCCCGGCCGGCAAAACCATTGTCTGGATGGGGCAGCACACGCTGATCCTCATGTGCCTGAACGGGGTCTTTTACCACTATATCAACCCCGTCATCGGCCGATGGGTCTTTGAGCGCTACAGCGGCCAGCCGGCGATGATTTTCCTGGCAGGCCTGATCGTGACCGTGGTCAGCCTGGCCCTCTGTATTCCGTTCATCTATCTTCTGAACCGATACCTGCCCCAACTGACCGGCAAACCGAAAATCGACGGCCCCTGGCTCAAGGCGCTGGTGGCGCCGCGATGCAGGCTGTAAAAATTGGCCGATAAGAATTGAAAGGGATTGAAATGAAGTCAAAGACAAAGATTGGGATTATCGTTTGCGATCGGTATCGCCGCTGTGCGGGCGGTAAATGTTTCCGAGCCATGCAAAATAGGGAGGGTGCTTTCAGCATCTACGCCGGCACCGAAGTGGAACTGGTGGGTTTTACAAGCTGCGATGGCTGCCCCGGCGGCAACATCGAATATGCAGGCGAAGAGATGGTGAAGAATGGCGCGGCGGCGATCCATTTGGCCACCGGCCTTGTGGTGGGGTATCCCCCCTGTCCCTACATCGATACATTCAAAGCGTTTCTGGAAAAGCGCTATGACGTAAATGTCGTTGTGGGCACGCACCCGATACCCAAAAAATATCTCGATATGCATACCCATCTGGGGACATGGGAGCGCCCGGCTTGGAAGCCGCTGATTGCGCCGACCATGAGTGATGAAGCGACCCGCGCAAGTTACGACTAGTTTGGAACTCAAACCACCCGCTCCGGGGGCTTCGAAGGTGAGCGGGCGCTGCGAGTAGAAAAACGGGTGGCGCCGGCGGAGGTCCGGGAGATGGGGTTGATTGTGATTGACGCCCCACCGTTGCATCGGGTAGGTTCTATGCGATGCACGCGTTGCTGGAGCGTCCATCGTTCTCGTGCGAAGCATTCGATGCACCGCCGTTGCCGCATGATAACAATCCTTGGCAAGCCAACTTTGATGTTTCCAACGAGGTGATCGATGAAAAGAGCCGTAATACTTCCCCCTCTCAAATTGAGTTTTGACGAGGTCTTCGAAGCCATTTCAAAACAGACAAACGCCCAGACCCCGGAACTCTTGACCCATGGCCACGCCCTTTTTGTGGCCCAGGCCAAGCGCACCCGGGATGACCGCCGATTCATTGCGCTGCCCCAGGGCAACCGGATTTACGAGGACGACTGGGGTTTTCGGAACAACGGAATCGGTAAGGAGGGTCAGCGCATCGACCATTACGCCGTTTCCATCGACAATTGGGCCAAGAAGCTCTAACCCGATGACCAACACTGCCCCCGGCCCGGCCTCCAAAGCGCCCCCCGGCACCGGCCTGGACCCTGCGCACCTCGCCTGGGGGGAGCGGCCCAGCCCCTGGCTGCTCGGCTACGCCTGCGCCATCAACGGATTTGCCGCCGGTTTCCCTGGAAGGGCGTTCACCTACTGCGAGCTCGGTTGCGCCGGGAGCAGCGATCTGCTCTTCATGGCCGCGGCCAACCCCCACGGCCAGTTCTTTGGCATCAACTCCGATGGGGCCTCTTTGGCCGCCGTGCGGGCGTTGCAGGCCCAGTCCGGGGTGTACAACTGCACCTTTCACGAGTGCCCCGCGGCCGTGCTCGGCACCTTGGCGCTGCCGCCCCTCGACTTCCTGGTGCTGAGCGGCGTGCTGGCCCCCGACGAACCGGCCGCCCATCGCGCCGTGCTGGCCTTCGGCGCCCGGCACCTTACGCCCGGCGGCGTGCTGCTGTGTTCGTACCGCACGCCGCATGCCTGGGCCTTCTGGGAGCCGGTGCTGCATTTTCTGCGGGCGGCCGCAACCCTGCCGGGCGATCGGGCCACGAACATTCAGCATGGGCTCGCGGAACTGGGGCGCCTGCGCGAGGCCGGCGCGGCCCTGTTTCAGATCTCCCCGCTGATGGGGGCCATCGTCGACAGCATCGGCGAATTCGACCCCCCGGCCTTCGACCGGGCCTTCCTGCAAACCCCCGGCCGGACGCTGCACTTCGAGGCGGTCTGCCGGGAGATGGCGGGCCTGGGGCTGGCGCATGCGGGCGGCCTGCCCCTGGGCACCAACTACCCCCAGATCTGTCTGCCGGCCAACCTCCAGGCGCGCTTTGCCGCGCTGCCCGGGCCTGGGCTGCGGGAGAGCTGGAAAGACCTGGTGCGCATGCCGTTTTTCCGCCAGGACCTGTTCACCGCCGCGCCCCGGGCCGAACGGCCCGAGCTGCCGGCCGAAACGGTCCTGGGGTCGCACCTGCCCCGGGCGCAGTTCCAGTTCGCCTTCGACCTGCCGGGGGCGGCCGCCGTGCGTCTGGACGGCCCGTTGTTTCCGCTGCTGGCCGACCTGCTGGCGGAAAACGCCCTGAGCCTGGGGGCGATCCTGGCGGCCCCCGGCCTGCAAGCCTTCCCCCCGGCGGAGATCGGCGCTTCCCTGGCCTGGATGACGGCCATGGAACAGATCCGGCCGTTTGCCGCCGAGCCCCGCGATGCCGGCGCCGGGAGCGCCGTGCGCCTCTCGCCGTTCAACGCGGCCGTGCTGCAACGCCAGCTTGCCGACGGGCAGGCCGATGTGGCCCTGGCCTCCTGGACCCTGGGCAACGGCCTGGCCCTGAACAGCCGGGAAGCCCTGGCCCTGCTGGCCCTTTCCGAGGCCGGCCCGGAAAATGCCGAGGCCTGGGCCGGCCGCTGGCTCGTGAACCATCCCCTGCCCGGCGCCGGCACGCCAAACGCGCCCTCGTTGGGCCAGAGCATGCACCAGAGTATGCACCAGAGCATCCACCAGAGCATCCACCAGAGCATCCACCAGAGCATCCACCAGAGCATCCAACAGATCGTGCACCAGGCCCGGGTCAACCCGCGTTCGCTAACGGTGTTGGGCCTTTCGGAAAAAGAGGGCCGATCGTGAAGCGGAGGTTCCGATCATGACGACCGAAGCGCAATCAGCGCCCTATGCGCGCACCTTCTCCCTGGAATTTCCGGGTCAATCCACCGGCGGCGTGACCGTGATCGCTTTCGAGGGCGAGGAGCATTTGTCCCGACCCTACCGCTTCGTCATCGACTTCGCCGCCAAGGATGCGGATCTGGACGGCCTCATCCACAAGAGCGCCGTCTTCACCATCGCCGGGGCGGCCACCGGCCGCAAGTCGGTCTACCGGGGCGTGGTCGTGGAGATCGAGCAGACCGGGCGCGTCTTGGGCTGGCAACTCTACCGGATCGTGCTCATGCCGGCCATGATCGCCCTGGCCCGGCAGATTCAATCCGAAATTTACATCGACAGCCAGCCCATCCCGGAGCTGATTCAGCAGATCTTCAGCGATGCGCTCCTGACCCCGGTGCTGCGGCCGATACCCGCCAAGTGGCCGGACCCGCCGTTGGCCTTCATCTGCCAGTACGAAGAGAGCCTGCTCGACTTCGCCACCCGGTTGATGGAACGCGAAGGGCTGTACTACTTCTTCGAGGAAGAGAACGGCGCCGAAAGCGTCGTGATCGCCTGCGGCAAGAGCGCCCACAAACCCAGCGGCGCGCCCTATGTCTACCACGAGGCCGGCCTGCAGGACGGGACTTACGACGAAGCGGCCATCCTGGCGCTCTCCATGCGCCGGCAACTGCTGCCCCGCCGGGTGGTGCTGAAGAGCTACAATTATCAGAAGTCTTCCCTGGGCCTGCTCGAGGAGAGCGCCACGGTCAAGGCCGACGGGGTGGGCGAGATCGTGCTGGCCGACGAGTATTTCCCCAGCGCTTTGGAAGGCAAGCGCCTGGCCGGGATGCGCGCCGAGGCGCTCGTCTGCCGGGAGCGGCGCTTTACGGCCGAGAGCGCCGCCGTGGGGTTGCGGGCCGGCGGACTGTTCCGCCTGAGCGGCCATTACCGGGCCGATTTCAACCAGGAGTACCTGGTGATCGGCGGGACCCACCAGGGGCGCCAGACGGTCGCCTACCTGGGCGATCTGGGTATCACGCTCGCCGACGATCCGGGCCGCAAGAATTACTGGAACCGGCTGGAACTCATCCCCAGTGCGCTGCAGTACCGTTCCGAACGCCTGACCCCCAAGCCGCGCATCGGCGGGACGGTCACGGCCGTGGTCGATGGCCAAGGCAGCGGTCAGTATGCGGTCCTCAACGCGGATGGGGAGTATAAGGTGCGCTTTCCCACCCTGGGCAAGCAGCGACCCGAGGGCAAAGGGTCGTGCTGGATCCGCATGGCCTCGCCCTATGGCGGAGAAGATCACGGCATGCACTTCCCCTTGCTCAAGGGGACCGAGGTCATGGTGGCCTTCCGGGACGGCGATCCCGATCAGCCGTTCATCTCCGGGACCATCCCCAACTCGACCCACCCGTCGGTGGTCAAGGAGGCCAATCTCGCCCTCAACCTCCTGCACACGGCCGGCGGCAACCGCCTGACCCTGGGCGACGAAAAAGAGAAGGCGTATGCCACCCTGGAAACGGCCAAGGGCAACCGCCTGCACCTGAACGACGATGCGGACGACCCGGGCATCGACCTTAAGACGGCCAGCAAGGAACAGTGGGTGAGCCTCAATGACGAGGGTTCCAGCGGCGAGGTCGTGATGGCCGCCGTCACGCCGCTTGCGGCCCTGGGCGTTTCCTCGAACATTCCGGGCTTTTACGATCAGAGCAAGGTGCGGGTGGGCCAGGCGGTGTCGGGCATCGAGCTGGTGACCAACCACTCCGTCAACCGGGTCACCCAGGTGTCCGACAGCTCCATCTCCCTGGGCAACCACAGCAAGGTGGCCGTGGGCGTCATGAGCGCCGTCGCCCTGGGCATGAACTCGACGGTGGCCGGCGGCCCCCATAGCCGCGACCTGCTCTGGGGCGGATCGGAGTTCAGCGCCTCGGAGCTCACCCGTTTCTGCGGCGGAGACTATATCAACATCAACGGCAAGACCCTCATCGGCGGCGAAAAGGGGGTGGCCATCGGCGGCGGTTTTCTTCCGCCCATGGAAGCGCCCTACCGCTCCTTGAAAACCGCCTTCCTGGTCAGCCTGGCGTTGAGCGTGGCCGGCACCGCCGCCGGCTGCACCACCGGCATCCTGCACTCGTCGTTGGAGAAAAAAATGGCTGTCACCGGGGTCACGATCGCCACGGCCCTGGTGATGTGGAAGATTAAGAAGGTCTACTTCACGGCCCTCAAGACCGCCCCGCCGCAGGTCGGCTACGGTGGTTTGCTGGAGATGAACTTCCTTGGCGTCCAGTTGAGCGCCAACCCCACGGGCGGTCGTCTGCGTCTCAACCCATTCGGCGCCACCCTCGCCAGTGACATGGCCGGTGTCAACTCCTTCACCGCGACCACGAGCGGGATCGGCGTCAAAGGCCTAACGGTCGTCGCCAGCGCCATGACCGCCATGCAATTGGAGGCCAAAACGGCGATGCTCGTCAAGACCCCGGGTGCTTTTAATATCCAGGGCGGGGCCCTGGGCGCCGTCAAGGTGGGAACGTCGAACCTGACCCTGACCCCGGCCGCCGCGCAACTCGTGTCCGGGGGCATCATCAAGATCGGATAAGATGAAGATCGTCAAGCCCGACAACCTGGCCCTGCTGACCACGCCCTGCCGCCTGGAGGGCAAGCTCTACTTCTCCATCGCGGCCCTGGCCTGTTTTTCCCTGGAGGCGCCGGCCGGCCGGCAGTTGCTGCCCGAGGCCGAGCTGTGGCCCACCGCCATGGCGGCACTGGGCGACGGCGAGGTGCTGGATCAGGGCTTCCCCAAGCCCCGGGCCGAGTTCGTCGTGCATGCCGCGGCCTGCGCCCCGCAACCGGTGTCGGGCATGGAGATCGCGGTGCGGGTGGGCGCTGTGACCAAGACCCTGGTGGTCACCGGCGACCGGTTCTGGACGGCGGCCGGCGCGCCCGGCATCCCGGCGCCGTTTGTGCGCCTGCCGGTCAGCTACCGCAACGCCTTCGGCGGTCCGGGCGATGCCGTCAACCCCCTGGGCAAAGGCTTCCGGCCCGGGGCCGACGGCCGGCACCCGCTGCCCAACGTCCTGTACCCGGGCCAAGCGCTGACCTCTGCCCGGGAAACGCCCCTGCCGGCCGGCCTGGGCCCCTACCCGGCCGATTGGCCCCAGCGCCAGGCCTTGCTGGGGCGTTTCGACGCGGCCTGGCTGGCCGAGCGCTGGCCCGATCTGCCCCGGGACGCTTCGCCGGAGTACTTCCATACCGCCCCCCAGGATCAACGCCTGCCAGGTTTTTTCCGGGGGGACGAGGAGATCCGGCTGGTCGGCCTGCACCCGGCGCAGGGCACCATCGTCGCGGCGTTGCCGTGCGTGCGGGCCCGGATCTTCGTCGAGCAGGCCCGGGGCGAGGCCACGCAGTTCATCGAGGTCGAGAACCGGGCCGAGACCCTGATGCTCTACCCGGAGGCGCTGCGGGGCATTCTGCTGTTCCGGGGGCTGGTGCCGGTGGCCGACGAGCAACTGGACGACATCACCTGCCTGCTGGCGGCCTGGGAGTCCCTTGCCGATGCCGCCCAACCTGTGGAGACGTACTTCCAAAGCCTGCAGGCGGCGCTGGCCCCCCCGCCGGAGATCGCGGCCGAGGGCCTGCCCGCGCCGGAGATCGCGGCCGAGGCCGAGGCCGAGACCACCCAAGCGCCCCCGCCGCCCCCCGCGCCGGAATTTGAAGCCCTGCATTCGGAACTGGCGGCCCTGGAGACGGAGAACGACCGGCGCCTGCAGGCCCTGGGCATGGGTCGAGAAGCGGTGATCCAGAAATACGGCGGCGCGGCGCAGGCGCCCGAGGCCGCTTCGTTCGACAGTCTGGCCAACGAGATCGAAGCCCTCGAGCAGGCCTCCGATGAACGCCTGCGGGCCTTGGGCCTCGGTCGCGAAGCGCTGCTGGCCAAGTACGGCCCCCCGGCGACCGAGGCCCCGGCCGACTCTGCCGTGCTCCAGGGCCAGGTCAAAGCGCTGCTGGCCCAATCCAGGGGGCAGCTGGCGGCGGCCGGTCTGACCGAAGCCGAGGCCTGGGGTCGTCTGCCCCCGGCGCTGCAAGACGAGATGCCGTCCATGGCCGCGGCCCAGGAGGCCCTGGGCCGCTGGGAGCAGCAAACGGCCCCGGCGCCAACCGCCCCCGAAGCCGCCGCCGCGCCGGAGGAGAGCGCCCGGCCGGTGCTGAGCGCCGCCGAGGCCCTGGCGCGCCACCGAACGGGTGCGTCGTTGCGTGGCATCGACGCCGCAGGCCAGGATTTCAGCGGCTGCGATCTGCAGGGGGCCGACTTCAGCGAGGCCCTGCTCGATGGGGCCTGCTTTGCCGGCGCCCAGCTCCAGAAGGCCATTTTCACCGCCGCCCTGCTGCAGGGCGCGGATTTGCGCGACGCCGACCTGGGCGGCGCGCAGCTTCAGGGCGCCACGGGGCCGGGGGCCGATTTCAGCCGGGCGCAACTGGCCGGGGCCGACCTGTCGGCCGGCGACTGGAACGGCGCCGACCTGCGCGGGGCCGATCTGCGGGCGGCGAATTTATCTGGTGCGCTCCTGCGCCAGGCCGACCTGAGCGCCGGCCGGCTGCAGGGTGTGGTCGCCCGGGGAACCGATTTCAGCGAGGGCCATCTCGAAGGGGCCGACGTTACGGGCGGCGACCTGTCGGGGGCCGATTGCTCGGGCGCCGATCTGACCCGGGCCGTGCTGGCCAAGGTGCGGGCGCCCGGCCTGCAGCTTTTCGGCGCCGTGGCCCGGCAGACCGACTTGCGCCAGGCGGTCCTGCGCGGGGCGCGGGGCGGTCCGGGCACCGTCCTGGAGGGCGCGCAACTGGCCGGCGCGGATCTGAGCGAGGCCTGCCTGGGCGGCACGCACTTTATGGCCGTCGATCTGGAGGGGGCGGCCCTGGACCGGGCCGATTTCAGCCGGACGCGCTTTGAAACGTGCAATCTGCGCAACGCCACGGCCCGGGGCAGCAGCTTCATGAAGGCCACCTTCCGGGAAACGGACCTGCGCGGCCTGGACCTGCTCCAGGGCTCGTTGCGCAACGCCACCCTGGAGACGGTCGATCTGCGCGAGGCCAGCCTCTACGGCGTGGATTTCTTCGGGGCCTTCCTGAAACAAACCGATACCCGCGGCGCGAACCTGAAAGCCACGCTGTTGACCCTGATGACTTCTGCGAAAGGCGCACCATGACCGCTGCAGAAAAGATCCAGGGGCAGATCCGGGACGGGGTGCTGGCCGGGGCAGACCTGACGGGGCAGGACCTGGCCGGCATACACCTGGAGGGGGTCTTGATCCTGGAGAGCTCGCTCCGGGGGGCCAACCTGGAACGCGCCGCGCTGAACGGCTGCCGGCTGGTGGCCACGGACCTGAGCGGCGCGCGCCTGGCCGGCGCCGACCTGACGGACAGCCGCTGGGAGCAATGCCGGCTGCCCGGCGTGGAGGGATCGGGCGCCACCGGGCGCGGCGCCATGATCCAGGCGAGCGACTTGAGCGGCGCCCGCTTCGGCCAGGCCGATTTCTCCCAGGCGGTATTGTTCGACTGCCATCTCGACGGCATCCATTTTCAGCAAGCGGTCATGCTCAATGCTTCGTTTTTCGACTGCCGCTGGGGCCAAGCCGATTTCTCCGGGGCCGATCTGACCCGCTGGACGGCCCCCGGGGCCGATCTGACCCGCTGCCGGTTTGGCGGCGCCGTGCTGGAGATGGCGATCCTCAAAGGCGCTTGCCTGGATGGCGTCTCCTGGGCCGGCTGCCGGCTGACCCAGGTGGTCCTGGCCGAGGCCAGCCTCAAAGGCGCGGACTTCGGCGGCGTGACCCTGACCCGCAGTGTATTGAGCGGGGCGGTGCTCACCGGGGCCAATTTCCGCAACGCCCGGGGCGCGCAGGCCGCCTTGCAGGGGGCCGAACTGAGCGGCGCCGACTTCACCGAGGCCGATTTTGCCACGGCGAACTTTACCGGGGCGCGCCTGGAGGGCGCCGACCTGGCGCGCCTGGCAGCCCCCAACGCTATCTTCCGCAACGCCGCCTGCCAGCAGGCGCGTTTTAACGCCGCCGAGTTGGCCTACACCGATTTTTCCCACGCCCGGGTCGAGGGGGCCGATTTTTCCCGGGCCGACCTGCGGGGGGCCAACCTGCATGGCCTGGACCCCAGCCGCGCCCGCTGGGAGGGGGCCGACCTGACCCATGTGCGCCAAACCGATGCGGAGTTGCTGGCGGCCGAACGCTGGCAATCCCCGCTGCGGCGGCCGCAGTAAATGCAAACCACTCCATGGAGGAACGTGCCATGTCGACTATCGTCCCTTTGAAACTCGCCCCCGCGGCCGGCCAGGGCAGCGGCGCCGCGCTGCTGACTGCAGCGGTCCTGCACGCCGCAGAGGGCCATGTCCTGGTGCGTCTCGGTGACGGAAGCGTTCTCCGGGCGCAACGCGCCAAAGGCTGCCTGGTGACACCGGAAGCAAACGATCTGGTTCTGGCGGTGGATACCGGGGCGGAGGGGATTTTCATCATCTCCGTGCTGGCCGGCGGCAGCCAGGCCACCTGCCTCTCCGTGAACGGCGATCTGGCCCTGGAGGCCAAGGGCGGAGCGCTCTCCCTCTCCGGGCGCCAGGTGACCGTGGCGCCCCGGGAGGCGGTCGCCATCCAGGCCCCCTTCGTCACGCTCGCGGGCGACGAGGGCCGGCTGCGCTTCAGGCATCTTTCGGTGTTGAGCCGCCTGCTTTCGGTTTCGACCCAGCGGGCCGAGGCGCTTTGCGAGCGCCTGGATATGGCCGCCCGGCAGGTGTTTCAGCGGGTGAAGAACATCTTTGCCCGGGTCGAGGGGCTGGCAGAGACCCGGGCGGGGCGCATCTCGCTCCACTCCCAGGCGGGGGTGGATGTCCGGGGCGGGAGGGTTACGGTGATTTCGGACGCGGATGTGAAGATCGACGGCCGCGGCATTCATATCGGATAAGGAGCAGAAGCGCATGTTCGCCACCACCATCGCCGGCGGGCAACTGGCCGCCACGGCCCCCGATGTCTGCAAAACTGTCGTGGGCACGGCCACGGTCCCGGTGCCCTACCCGGCCACCGGCATGCCCTCGGGGGCCATGCCGGTGACCAAGAAGGTCTTTATCGTCAACGCCCCGGCCCTCAACCTGATGTCCAAGGTCAACCCCACCATGGGCGATCAGCCCGGCGCCTCCGGCGGGGGCGGTGCGGTGTCCAATACCGTCATGGGCCCCATCGAATACCTCAGCGCCAGCCCCAAGGTCTTTCTGGAAGGGGCCCCGGCAGTACGGCTCGGCGACAGCGTGACCCTGAACAACCGCAACACCGTCGGCGTCAACGGCCTGCCGAGCCAAACCAAGGTGATGCTGGGCTGAGGCGCCATCAAACCATATCAGCCTTCTTCGGGAACAAATGAAAGGTAAGTGATCCAATGAAAAATGTATCGATACGATTCTGTAAAATATGACTTCATAATCGTTTTTTTGCCGCCCGTGTGGCAGCTTTCGTTAAAACTAAATCTGGAATCGAAGTCGAACTCGATTCAACCGGTAAAATAGGAGAATTTACCGTTTGGGTTGATGGAGAATTGGTCGAAAAAAAGAGTCAGCTCAGATTTCCAGATCAGAATAAAATTCTCAATGCAATTATAAAGAAATTTCAATAGAGGTCCGAAAATCAAAACCATCGCTGCACCCGCTTCGGGTGAGCTTTGTATGAGGGGTCGGCATCATGAACTCGCTTCAGTTTTGCGCGCAGATGCCGATGTCTACGAGGAAGCGTGCTGTTTCCGGGTGCACGCCGTCTGACGAAGGAGAACGGTAAAATGGAAAAGATCGGATACGTTTTGCTGCTGGTGGTCGCCGCCTGCTGGCTGATCGGAATGGTGGCGGGCATGATCGCCGCCTTTCCGTTGGGCGTCATCGGCTTGCTGGCGATTGTCGGCATCGGGCTGCGCCGTGCGCCTCGGAAAAAAGAGCGCTGCACCGCTTTCTTCAACCCCCGGTTCGCCGGCCCGTTGAGGTGGCCGGGCCCATCGACCCGCTTCGGGAACTGCGAAGAATGAAATGAGCGTCGCCGCGAGGAGGTAACATGAAACACATACTCATCATGCTGATCGGCGTGACACTGCTTTGCACCCCGGCCATGGCCGGCGATGTCGGCAAACTGAGTCTCGATGATGTCTCCACCCTCGGGACCACCATTCAAACCGATCTGGAAGAGAAAACAGAGGGCAGGGCTTCGGTTCGAATCACCACCCGGCATCCCACCACGATATGCCTGGGTGAGGTGAGCGGCCTGGATCTCGCGAATGCACAACTGATCTATACCGCCAGAGTCAAAAGCGAGCTCGACGGCGAAGCATTTCTGGAAATGTGGGTGCACGTGGGGTCGGGTCAGTATTTCTCGAAAGGGTTGAACGATACCATCAAGGGCGCATCCGACTGGAAATCCATTCAGACGCCGTTCATCTTCCAGAAAGGCCAGAATCCTGAAAGGGTCACCCTCAATCTGGTCATCAACGGCAAAGGCACGGTGTGGATTGACGATGTGGTGCTGTCCAAGGCACCCTTGAATTAAGCCCGTCGGAAGAAACGATGTTCCTGAGCCCGGGCTATTCCACTTCGCCGCAGCGGTCGTAGCGCGTTCCTTGGCAGGGGCAGAAGGCGCAACCAATAAAGAATCGCCGGGTAATCTTCAAAGGGATTTGACCCGCAAAGCGGCATGGGGTAGTTTCTGTGCGACATCGGCAGCGGTGAACGCAGCTTTCAAAAAGGCCTCGAATTGGAATAGGTCGCGGCGGCGGGTTGCGCGTAGAGACGCAATATCTTGCGTCTCCTTAAGAACGCAAGGTGTTGCGGCTGCGTAAAAAACGCAGGATGTCGTGAAGAAAAAGGAGTCAACAGGAGTCGCCATGCAAAAATATCATCTGCTTCGATTCTGGGTGCTGGCCTGGATAGTCCTTTGGGGGGCGCCCATCAGCGTGCAGGCCGAAGGCCTGCCTGGAACGAGCAGTGGACAGACCATCTATGTCCCGGCTTACTCCCATATTTACGGCGGCGACCACGAACGGCCGGTGTTGCTGACCGTCACCGTGAGCGTCCGCAATACCGACCCGTATCATCCCATCCGCATCACGGCAGTCGACTATTATGCCACCGAGGGCACGCTCCTGAAAAGTTTCCTGGGAACCCCGCTGGTTTTAAAGCCGCTGGAATCCGTGCGCTACGTGGTGCCCGAAAAGGACAAGGCCGGCGGCTCCGGCGCCAATTTCATGATCTCATGGAAATCCGACGCGCCGGTAAACCCGCCGATCGTCGAATCGGTCATGATCGGGACGCAGTCCCAGCAGGGGATATCGTTTACTTCCCGGGGCCAGGTGATCGTCAAGACCAGGTAGTGTCCATCCAGAAATGGCTATTTTCGCAGTCGCCCCTATTCTTCCACCCGCTTCAGCCCCCGGTTGGCCGGGCCGTTGATCACTTCGCCGTAGCGGTCGTAGCGCGAGCCGTGGCAGGGGCAATCCCAGGTATTCTCCAGGCTGTTCCACTGCACGATGCATCCCAGGTGCCGGCACAAGGCCGAGTGGCGGTGCACGCGGCCGTCTTCGTCGCGGTAGATGGCCACCTTGGACGGCCCCCAGCCCATGATGGCGCCTTGGCCCGGCGCGACCTCGTCCACCGATTTGACGTCCCCGGTGGTGGTCAAATCGGAAACATACTGCTGGGCCACATTGATGTTTTCTTTGGCGTACTCCAATAGGGAGCGCAGGGTTTTGCGCGAAGGGTCGTAGAGTTCGGCCCAGGGGTTCGGTCGCCCCAGGATCAGATCGGTGATCAGCATGCCGGCAATGGTGCCGTGGGTCATGCCCATGCCCGAGTCGCCGGTGGCGATGTAGACATTGTCCGGACCGACCGGATCGCGGCCGATGAACGCCAGGCCGTCGACCGGTTCCATGACCTGGCCCGACCAGCGGAACTCGATCTTCTCGATCATGGGAAAGTGCAACCGCGTCCAGTTTTCCAGGGCCGCGTGGCGTTGCCGGCCGTCGTCCGCCTGGCCGGTCTTGTGGTCTTCGCCGCCCACGATGAGAATGTCGTAGTCGATGCCCAGAGCCGAAGAAAAACGCTGCAGGCGCACATAGTGGTAGGGATCGGCCGTGTCCCAGTAGAGTGCTTTGGTTACGGCGCCGCTGGGCACCCGGGCGCCGATCACATAGCTGGTATAGGGCGGCTGCTTGGTGTGGATGGAGACGATGTCGGTGACCGGGGTGTTGGTGGCCACCACGATGTGGTTGGCGCGCACGGTGGGGCCGGCGCTGGTGCGCACCGATATACACACGTCCGCCTGCAGGTCTTCGGCCAGCGGTGTCGGGGCATCCGCGCTGGGCGCGCTTTGCATCCATATAGAAACGGTTTCTCCCGCTTTAGTGTCCATGAAAAGTTCCTCCCTTGTATCGGTGTGTCGCTGCCGTTCGGAGAAAGGCAGACAATTCGGCATTTATTCAACACGTTGAAGATAGCGCGGATGAGGGCAGGGCCGCATCGGGTTGTTTACCTATTTTGACACCCCTCCCGCCGAAACCCGCGGCCGATTTCAATGTGCCGGCATGGTGCCGGCACCACGCAGACATTGACACCCAAACCTCACATCATCTAAAAGTACCTTATATCAGAAGCAATAATGGGAACCCCAGAAACGAGACCATTATGAAAACGACCTGTATGCGCCTATTTTCATCCTGTCCGCGGTTCCGCCTTCCAATTTTCCCCCCTTGGCCCGATCCGAGGCACTGCCCCACATAGCAACGCTTCACAACTCTCCGCGGTTTTTAAATTTCTTGCAGCGGAAACGCACACAGGAGCCTGATATGAAGAGGTCGGCGATCGTTTGTCTGCTTGGGTTGTTGGTACTGCTGCCGATGAAGGCCTGGAGTGGCCAGGCATGCGATCGGCATGCCCATGACATGGAATCCGCTCTGGACCAAATGCAGAAGTTGGGCGAACAGTATAATGACAAGATGCTGTCGGAAAGCGAAGCCAAAGCCTTGGGCCAGCAGATGAAGGCCCTGGCGGAGAAGGGGGAAGCCGCGCGCAAGCGGTGGTCCGCCTGCGTGGGCATGCCGACCACCGAAGCGGAGGTCCGGCAGATGGAGGCCGACCAAAAGGCCGCCGCCGAGGAAGCAACCCGGCAATGGGAGGCCCAGGCCAAGCAGTTCTTGCCCGAAAATATGCCCGGGCCCATGGGGGCCGGCGGTGCGAGCGGGATGGAGGCCGGGGCCTCGATGTTCGCGATGCCCATGATCCAAGAGCCGAGCTACACCCCCGCGCACTCGAGTGGCGGTGGTTTTTCCCCGGCCGCTGCGGGCCGCACCCCGGAAGAAAAGGCCGCGGCCGTTGCCGCGGTCAACGCAGAACTGGAACGTCTGCCCTCGGTGCTGCCCCAAAAGGAAGCTGCGCCGAGCCAGAGCGATATCCTGAAACTGGCGGCCGAGCGCAACGCATCGTCGCGCCGGCAATTTCGGCCCGAAGAGCTGTCGGCCTATTCCCAGGCGGTGCCATGGACATTGCGCTTCGATGGGCAGTCCGCAGACGCGCAGCGGGCCAGGCACTATTCGCTCTCGGTGGCTTCGGCCACCAATTATTTCAACAAACCCCATTTCATCATCGCCTTTGCCGCGGCCGTTTTTTCCCTCGATCCCCAAAACACCGCCAATGCCAACAACCTGGCCGCGGCCATCGTCACCGCGGGCGAGCGGCTCCATCCCGACCCAGCCCGGGCGGCCGGCGAGTTGGCGCCGTTCCGCAAGGATGCCGAAGCCTGCTATCTCTATGCCCTGGCCGTCTCCATGCAGGCGGACGCCTGGACCGATGAGAGCCTCACGGCCCTGGTCAACCTGGGCCATCTGTATATCGACATGGACCGGCTCGACGAGGCCCGCACGCTGTTCCAGGCGGCGCGCGCACAGAGCCCCTTTTCCTGGGATGCGGCCCTGGGCCTGGCCGCCTATTTCCATGCCGTGGGCCAGCCGGACAAGGCCCTGGCGGTTTTAGAAGATGAGGATCTGGACCGGCCCCAGACCCTGATGGTGGCCAAGAAGGCCTCCAAGGTTCTTGAAAAGAGCGAAGAGGTGCCCTTGGACGCGTCCGACGAGACGTTCGAAAAGAATATCGAGATCGTCGCCGCGGAACCCATCGCCACGGCCGCCGACTTCATGTCCCAGATCGATCAGAGCGAGCGCAACAAGATGCGCTCCTTTGTGGAGCACCTGCCGGTACAGGGCAGCTTTGCGGCCCCGCCCATCGAGAAACTGATCCAGTACGCATCGCTCAAAGCCATCAACGGGCCCCAGGGCCAGAGCGCCTTGAAAGATTTTTCGGAGATGCTCCAGATCTACTCCATCTCTTCCTTCGCCGCCCAGGGCAAGGAGCAACTCAAAATGCTCGAACGCCTGGGACTCAAGGTCGATCCCGGCGTGGACCTGGACGATGTGGCCCGGCACCCGGAAAAGTACAAAGACGGCAAGCGCGGTTCCAAGGTGAAAGTCGACAAGTCCCAGCTCATGGCCAACATGGAGGAGTGGAAAAAGCAGGCCCAGGTGGCCAAAAACGAGCTGGCCACGGGCAAGACCGGCGCCCTCACCGAACTGGTCTCCCAGGTGGACCCGTTCGTCACCATCCTGCAAATCGATCCCCAGTCCTACGCCGACCCCATGAACATCATCATTCAGAAGCATAATTTTGCCGTGCACAACCGCAAGAGCAACCTCTACCGGGGGTATCTGCGCACGGTGAACCGGCGCATGCACCAGGCCCTGACCGAGATCACCCAGCGTTACAACGACAAGATCGCCCAGGCGACCCAAATTAAGGAAGAGCGGTTGGCGACGCTTGAGAAGCAATGCGAGGCATCGGGGCACAGCGGCAGTGTCGAATGCCTGCTCCAGGCGCACAACATCCACGTGGCCTACTTCAACAGTTGCAACAACGCGGCCGAGACCGCCTTCGGCTCGGCGGCCAACATGACTGCGACGGCTTACATGCAGAAGATCAAGCCGAACGCCGAAGCCTATTACTACGATGTCTTCCGCCACGTGGCCCTGATCGGCGACCCGGAAGTGCGCTCGCAGAAAGACGCCGAGCTGCGTCAAGCCATTTACGCGGAGCTGGTCTATGCCTTGAGCATGGTGGGCACGGCCCACGGCTCGTTCAAATACCATGACGAGTGGGATTGTGGCTGCGACCTCCAGGCGCTCCTGAAGCAAAGAGAAGCGGAAGCAGAGGCGAACCGGGAGGAGGAGAACGCGCGCATCCTGCGCAACAAGGCCGCCAAAATGGCTTTCGATTCGGGCGAGATCCCGGAATCCACGCCGTTGTTCAAGAAGATCGACGGCTACGGCTTCGATTTTGACTACTTCTTCTTCAAGGGCCGCATGTCGCCCGCCCGCACGGTGGTCAAATTCAACATCAAGCTGCCGGTGCCGGGCGCGCCCGAACTGTTCGCCTCCCAGTCGATCAGCGACTTCACCGGCGCGGCCACCTACGGCCAGGGCATCAAGGTCACCCTGGGGGCCGAACAGGGCGGGGTGAAGGCCGGGGCCTATTTCAACCTGACTTCCTCGGTTACCACCGACGGCCAGGGGGTGGTCAAGGATTATTCGGTTACCGCCGGCACCGGCCTCACCGTCTCGGGCAAAGGCAATGCGCTCTCGGTGGGCGGCGAAATGACCTTCGGCCCCAACGGCCTCAAGGATTCCGATTTCTCGGCGGGCGTCAGCCGGGATTTCAAGAACAGCTACGGCGGCGAGGGCAACGTCGCTTTCGAGGCTTCCACCAAGCGCGGCTGCAAGCTCTCGGGCGCGGTGGCGCAGACCCTCGAGGGCCCCGGGGAGTTCATCGAAGATGCCAAGGTCAAAGCGGTGGGCAAAGACATGGCCGATCCGATCCCCGGCGACGACCTGTTCAAGCAGAAGCGCGAATGGCCTGGAAAGTTTTCGAAATGAGGTGTAAATTCTTCTGCGTAGCTCTGGCTGAAATCAGGCCTCCGGTGGCGCTGGATGGACGAGGAACGACTGAATCTATGACAATTCGCCTGTGTAAGACCGGACTGGATCGCCACGCGGCCTTCGGTTATACCTGCAATCGCTGCCTGGCCTGTTGCCGTTTCAAGAAGATCCAGCTCAACCCCTATGAAATCGCCCGTTTGGCCCGCAACCGAGGCCTTTCGACCACCGACTTCATCGCCCGCCACACGACCAACGGCGGCACGCTGCTGCGCTTCCTGGAGGACGGCACCTGCGGCTTCCTCGATGCCCAGGGGTGTTCCGTGCACCCGGACCGGCCGCTGGTGTGCCGGCTCTACCCCCTGGGGCGGCATGTCCCCTTTTCAGGGGTCGAGCACTTCAACCAGATGGAATGCGAGCCGGGCTGCCAGGGCGTTTTGCACGCAAACGGCACCGTCGGACGATTCCTGGCGGAGCAGGGCGCCGGCCCGTTCATGCACGCGGCCGACCGCTACCTGGATCTGCTCCGGCGGTTACTCGAGACGCTGACGGATGAAGCGGTGGAACCTGCTCAATCCGAAACCATTCTTGCAACCGTTCAAAATGTGAGCGACGATCCGGACGGTGGCCATGATCTGTCCTGGATCGACATGGATCGGGCCGTGGCGGATTATTGCCGGCAGACCGGCGTGTCCGTTCCCATGGACATCGAAGCCAAAATGGCCCTGCACATCGAGGCCGTCCGCGCGTGGGCGGCATAACTTCAACAGGAGATGACGATGGAATCCAAATCGGGGAAACAGAATCTGAAGAAGAAGTTGGCGGTTGCCACCATGGCGGCCTCCCTGGGGGTCTCGCTGGGCGTGCCGGTGGGCGATGTGCTCGCCGATGATGTGAAAGCGGGCAGCCCCCCGGGGATCTCCCGCCAGGACAAGGACAATGTGGCCTCGGGGCAGTTGAAATACGCCAACCAGACCAAGATGTCGAACCAGGGCAAGATCGACTCCGTTCAGGGCAAGTTTAAATCGAACCAGGGCAAGATCGAGTCGGTCCAGGGCAAGATTAAAGAGAACCCGGAAAATGTAGGGTCATCCCAAGGCAAGGTGGGATACAAAGTCGAAACCAAAAACACACCAGTTAAACAATAAGCGTCCGAAATTACTATCCCGGCTTCGGGCCATGGTTTCGAGGCTGTGGCCCGAAGCCGGCGGATCGTGATAAATTCCTATTTCCCACCAACGTTCCGACGTTTGGCTTGACTTTGCGGTTTCGGTCATAACTTTCATTGAATTATTCACAAACCGAAAGTATGGTCTTGGTTGACACGTTCAACCATTCCAAATCTTCGCCGGTGTTGCTGCTTTCTTCCTTGATAAGCTATAATTCGGAGGTGCACGGCCTTGCAATCCGGCCGGGTCGCGCCATCTCCGCCAAACACATAAAGGAGAGCGCCATGGGATTCTTCAGTAAAATTCTCGAGAAACTCGGCATCACCAAGGCTGCCGCCGATACCCCTTCCCCCGCGCCCGCCGGCCCGGATGCGGCTCCCACTGCACCGGCGCCCCAATCGGTCGCAATGGTCGATGTCGTCGCGCAATTAGAACAGCGCGCGGCGGCCAACCCGCAAAAACTCAATTGGCGGACCTCCATCGTCGATCTGCTCAAGCTGCTCGAGATCGACAGCAGTTTCGCGGCGCGCAAGGAGCTGGCTGTGGAACTGGGATGCCCGGCGGAGCTGATGGGGGATTCGGCCAAGATGAACATGTGGCTGCACAAGAGCGTGCTTGCGCGCATCGCCGCCAACGGCGGCAATGTGCCCAAGGAGCTGCTGGACTGAGTCGGCAGTGCAATACTTTACCACCAAAGGAGTCAAGCCATGCAAATTACCGACATCCTCGCCCAGATGGGCGGGTTGCAGTCGATGGCGCGGGAACTGGGCGTCAGTGAGACTCAGGCCGCCAGCGGGGCTGAGGCGCTCGTCCCCGCGATCCTGGGAGGATTCAAACGGCAGACCCAATCCCAGTCCACTGGCCTCGCGGGGCTCGGCGGCCTGCTGGGGCAACTGGGCGGCGGCGACCTGCTCGACGACGTGCTGGCGCCGCAGCCGACCAACGTGAGCCGCGGCAACGACGTCCTCGGACAAATATTCGGCACCAAAGATGTGAGCCGGGCGGTGGCGCAAAAAGCGGCCTCGCAGTCGGGGCTCGAACCCTCCCTGCTCAAGAAGATGCTTCCCATGCTGGCGATGCTGGTAACAGGCTACATGGCCAAGCAGCAGGGAGGCGGCGTTGCGGCGCAGCCCGCTCCGACGGGCGGCGGGCTCGGTGGCCTGCTGGGAAGCCTGCTGGGTGGAAAGGGCGGCGACGGTTCCGGACTTGCCTCGATGCTCGATCTGAACGGCGACGGCAATCCGCTGGACGACATCCTGCGGCTGGTCGGTAAGGGTAGGCCTTGATGGCGACGGGCTGCGGCGTCGATGGAGAGTGGGCTTCGATAACGATGGGAGCAAGGAGATGAGTTGGATTATCTCGTTAATCATTGGTGGCCTCGTCGGCTGGCTGGCGAGTATCCTCATGAAGACCAACGCCCAGATGGGCCTGATCGCCAACGTGCTGGTGGGCGTGGTGGGCTCGATGCTGGGCTTCTGGCTCGTTGGCCTGATTGGCATCGTGCCCGCCGGCGGCATCCTGCGTTTCGTGGTGGCCATAGCCGGCGCGGCGCTGCTGATCTTCATCCTGGGCAAGTTCGGCATCTTTAAGAAGAAATAGTGCCTTTCATGGCCGCCCGGCATTAGCAGCCGGTTAGGTCACGAAAAGATCTTTCGAAGAAAAGTTCGGGTCTGTCGTCAGGTTCACCCCCAGGCGGCGCAAGCCCGCTTCGTCGCCCGGTGTGGGCATGTGGGTCATGTGAACCTCACACCCCCTGAGCTCGGTCAGTTTCTCCATGGCCAGTTTGGCCACCGGGTTGGACGGCGCGCTGATGCTCAGGGCGATTAAAGTTTCGACCAGATCCAGGCTGAGCGTCTTTTCTCTTAAGACGTGGGTCTTGAGATTGCTGACCGATTCGGTGATGCTCTCGGGCAGCAATTTGATTTGCTGCGGGATGCCCGCCAGGTGCTTGATGGCATTGAGGATCAGGCTGGAGGCGGCATGAAAGAGGGACGAATTGTTGCCGGTGACGATGGTTCCATCCTTCAGTTCCACTGCCGCGCCGCAATAAATGCCCTCGTTGCCGCGGTTTCCCTCCTGGGCGCTCAGGGCCGCCCGATGGGCCGGCTTAATAACAGAGCGGTATTCGGGGCTGATATTCAGGTCCTTGATCAAAAGCTCGACCCGCTGCACGGTCTCCTTGTCGGTCAATCCCATGACATATTCGCATCGGTAGCGGAAGAATCGGCGGATGATCTCCTGCTTGGCGGCCTCGCGGGTCAACGCGTCGTCGGTGATGGCGAACCCGGCGCGATTGACGCCCATGTCCGTGGGCGATTGATACAGGGAGTTGCCGCCGCTGATTTTCTTCAAAATTCTTCGGACCACCGGGAAAACATCCACGTCGCGGTTATAGTTGACCGCCTTTTGGTTGTAGGCTTCCAGATGGAAGGGGTCGATGAGGTTGTAGTCCTTGATGTCCGCCGTGGCCGCCTCGTAGGCGATGTTCACCGGGTGATTGATCGGCAGATTCCAGATGGGAAAGGTCTCGAATTTGGCGTAGCCGGCCCTGATGCCGCGCCTGTGTTCATGATAGACTTGCGAAAGGCAGGTGGCCAGTTTGCCGCTGCCGGGGCCGGGGCCGGTGACGATCACCAGGGGTTTGTCCGATTCGATGAAACTGTTGGCGCCGTAACCCTCGTCGCTGACGATCAGGTCGATGTCCGTGGGATAGCCTTTGGTGTATTGATGGGTATAGACCTTGATATTTCTTCGTTCCAGGCGGTTCTTGAACAATTTGGCCGAGGGTTGCTCGCTGTAGCGCGTGATGGCCACGCCCAGGACCTCGATGCCCCAGGATCTCAAGTCGTCGATCAGCTTAAGGGCTTCCGAGTCATAGGTGATGCCGAAGTCGGCCCGGATTTTCTTTCTTTCGATGTCGCCGGCGTAGATACACAGAATGATGTCGGCGTTTTGTTTCAGGTTTTGCAGCAGGCGCATCTTGATGTTGGGGTCATAACCGGGCAGGACCCGGGAGGCATGAAAATCGTAAAGCAGCTTGCCGCCGAATTCGAGGTAGAGTTTGCGGTCGAATTTTTTGGTTCTTTCCAGGATCTCCGCGGTTTGTTCCCGGATGTATTTTTCGTTGTCAAAAGCCGAAACCGACGTCATGAACACTCCTCTGCATGGGCTGGGCGCGGGTGCGATCATCCGCACCAGGGATTTTAGTGAAACTGAACAAATCGGATTTTATAAACAGGGTAAAGGGGTTAATCAAGATGTTTCCGGGTTGCTTGCTCCGGGCGGCCATCGTCGCAGTCTGCCCGCAGGGTTCGGGGGATTTGGCGCCTTGCTAAAGTCGCGCAAAAAAGCGTATGTCCAATTACACTAAATTCGATTGCAAATTCGAAGCGCGGCATCTCTTGGGGAGGAAGTATGCGGATTTCACAGGCACGACCCGGGTCGCAATTGTATGGAATTTCTCTTCTGGGGACTTGTATTGTCGCCTTCCTCTGTATCTGCATCGGCGGCTGCGCCGGCCAGGTGGACCGGCATTACCAAAAGACGGTGGATAAAACCCAAGGGAGCTTAACGCTGGAAGGGCTGCGGGAGCCGGTGACCATCCGTCGCGACGCCTATGGCATTCCTTTTGTGGAAGCCGGGAATATGCAAGACCTGGCCATGGCCATCGGTTATGCGAATGCCACCGACCGGCTGACCCAGATGGTGGGGATGAAGCTCGTCTCCCAGGGCCGTCTGGCGGAAATGGCCGGGCCTTCGGTGCTGGATCTGGACCTCTACATGCGCACCATGAACCTGCGGCAGGTGGCCGAGAACCTCTATGCCCAGGCCAGCCCCGAGAACCGGGCGCTGTTGGCGCGCTACTGCGACGGGGTGAATGCTTATATCGCCCGGCACAAGGACAATTTGCCGCCCGGGCTGGCCCTGGCGGGCTATCGTCCGGATGCCTGGCAGCCCATGGATTCCGTGACCCTGTTCGCCCTGGTCAATCTGGCGCTCTCGTTCAATCTGCATGAAGAGATCGCCATGCTCGCCATCGCCCAGGCGCTGGGTCCGGAGAAGATGGCCTGGTTGGCGCCCATCTATCCGGATGAACCCCTGCCGTTCGATGAGGCCGCCAAGCTGCAAGGCCTCGACCTGCAAAAGGGGGCCGGCGGCATGCCCGGTCTGGCCGCGCTGCAACCGCTGCTGAAGTCCGTGGGCCTGGCCGGGCTGGCGGCTTCCAACAACTGGGCCATCGCCAGGCAGAAGACCAAAGGCGGCGCCAGCATTTTCGCTAACGACATGCATCTCTACCTGAGCATGCCGGCCCTGTACAATATGATGCATGTGCGCTGCGGAAAGCTCGATGCCGCCGGCATGAACATCGCGGGCCTGCCCTGCATCGTCGCCGGTTACAACGGCCACATCGCCTGGGGCATGACCATGGTGATGGCCGATAACCAGGATATCTTCCTGGAACGGCTCAAGTCCGTGGAGGGCCGCCTGCACTATCTGCATAAGGGCCGGTGGCTGCCGGTCACCGAGCGTGAAGAGCGTTTTCAGCCAAAGGGCCAGGACCCGATCACGGTGGTCGTCCGGGAGACCGTCCACGGGCCGCTGTTGAACGATGTGCTGAGCAAGGCGCCGATCCACCTCTTTCAGGCCGAGAATATCGCTTTGCCTTACGGCATCGCCCTGAGCGGCATCACGGCCGTACCAGCCGACGACAGCCTCAACGCCTTCTTCCAATTGAGTCGGGCCGAGTCGGTGGCCGAGGCCGGCGCGATCGTCCGGCGTATCCGGGCCATCCCCTTGAACATGGTCTTTGCCGACCGGGAGAATATCGCCTGGCAGGTGATCGGCAACTATCCGGTGCGCGCCAAGGGGCGCGGGTTCATGCCTTCCCCGGGCTGGACCGGAGAGTATGACTGGACCGGCCTGCTGGCGCCGCACCGGTTGCCCCGGGCGCTCAACCCCAGTGCCGGCTTCGTGGCCACGGCCAACCACCGGTCGGTGGGCCGGGATTATCCGCATGTGCTCTCTTCTTCCTGGTACTGGCCCGAACGGATCGAGCGCATCGCCCAGATGGCTTCGGCAACCGATCGGCACACCTTCGAAACCTGCAAGGAAATGCAGTTGGATACCTATTCGTTGTTCGTTCCCAAGCTCCAATCGGCGCTGGGGCGTCTGGCTGCGGCGATCGGCAAAGAGATCGACGGTTGGCCCAAGGGGGCGCGGCGGGAAAACGCGCGCCAGGCCTTGGTCCTGCTGCAGGCTTTCGACGGCGGGATGCGGGCCGATTCGGCCGGCGCGGCGCTGGTCTCGGTCTTCTACGACCAGGCCAGCCGCAATATCTTCGGCGACGAGTTGGGCGCCCCGGAGTCCCAGGCCTGGCGGTCCTTCCTGGTGCTCAACAACGAAAGCTACAACGCCACCTGCGACCATCTCACGGTCCGGGGCGACGAGAGCCCCTTCTGGGACGACATCCGCACACCCGAAAAGGAGACCAGGGTCCAGATCCTGGCCGGTACCCTGGCCGACGCGGCGGCCTTCCTGGAGCAGCGTCAGGGCGACGATGCCGGCCAATGGCGCTGGGGCGCGCTGCACACCTATGTCTGGGAAACCGACACCAGTCAGATGGCGCCTCACATGAGCTTTTTCGAGCGCCTGGGGCTCAAGGCCCTCTGGCCGTATTTCAACCGCGGACCCTATCCCGCCCCGGGCGATCACTTCACGCTCAATGTGTCGGGCTATACCATGGGCGAGAATTTCGACACCTGGTTGATTCCCTCCATGCGCCTGATCGTCGATTTCAGCCTGGAAGAGCCCATGACGGCCGTCAACAGCTCCGGCCAGTCGGACAATCCTTCCAGCCCGCACTATACCGACGGCATCGACGCCTGGAGAGAAGGCCGGTATATCGCCTTCCCCTTCCAGGCGGGGGCCGTGAAAGCCCAGTATCGTAATGTCTTGGTGCTGACTCCGGCCGATGCCGTTCAGTCGCCGGAAGAAAAATAGAGAAGAGGAGAACAACGATCCGCCATGTCCATTTCCGTCATTCTCGCGCACCCCGACGCGGGCAGCTTCAATCACGCCATTGCCCGCGCGGCGGCCGCCCAGATCGAAGATAACGGCCACCGCGTTTGCTTCCACGATCTTTACCAGGAGCATTTCGACCCGTTGCTTTTAGGCCCCGAGATCCCCCGGGAGGCACCCTTGCCGGCGGCCATCGCGCGCCATTGCGAAGAGATCGCCCAGGCGCAGGGCATCGTCATCGTGCACCCCAACTGGTGGGGCCAGCCGCCCGCCATTCTCAAAGGCTGGGTGGACCGGGTGATCCGACCCGGCGTGGCCTATGAATTTCTGGAGGGCGACAGCGGCGAAGGGGTTCCCCGGGGCCTGCTGAAGGCGCGCGCGGCGGTCGTTTTCAATACTTCCAATACCGAGGCCCGAAGAGAGGTCGAGCTATTTGGCGATCCGCTGGAGACGATCTGGAAGAATTGTATCTTCGGCCTGTGCGGCGTCGCGGATTTCCACCGCCGCATGTTCACCGTCGTCGTCACCAGCAGCGACGATCAGCGCCGGGCATGGCTCGATGAGGTCCGGCGCAGCGTGGACCGGCGGTTTCCGAAGCTCTCTTAGCCGCCGGCTAAGCCGAATCTTTCTCCGTTTCGGCCGGCGGCTGGATGTGGAGTGTCTGGGTCGGGTAGGCGAATCCGATGCCTTCCTGGTCGAAGCGCTTGAAAATGGCCAGGTTGATGGCCTGCTGAATATCCATGTGGATGTTGAAATCGGAGTCGAGTACCCAGTAGACGGTCTCGAAATTCAACGCGAAGGCGCCGAATTCCTTGAAGTGCGCCCGGTCGAAACGGACCGGTTTTTGTTCTTCCACGATGGCTTTGATGATGCCGGGAATCATCTCCAGCTTTTCCAGCGGGGTCTGGTAGAGCACGCCGACGGCAAAGACCACCCGGCGCTCGAACATGCGCTTGTAGTTGCGGATGCGGCTGCGCAGCAGATCGTCGTTGGCAAATATCAGCTGTTCGCCGGAAAGGCTGCGCAGGCGGGTGGTTTTGAGCCCCACGTGCTCCACGGTCCCCATGTGGGCGTCGACGATAATGAAGTCGCCGATGACGAACGGCTTGTCCAGCACGATGGAGAACGAGGCGAAGATGTCGCCCAGGATGTTTTGCACCGCCAGGGCCACGGCGATGCCGCCCACGCCCAGTCCGGCGATCAGGGTGGTGACGTTGACGCCGAAGCTGTCCAGGGCCACCAGAAACAAAAAGGTCCAAAGCAGTATGCGCAGCAGAAAAGAGACCGAGCCGAGCATGGTAACGGCCTCGGCATTCTTCGCCAACTGTAGGCGGCGGTGGTGCTCGATCCAGGTCAGGACGGCCCGGGACACCAGCAGGCCGATCTGCAGCAGAAAACCCACCAAAAAAATCTTTTCGATGACGTTGGCAGCGGGTTTGGGCAAGGTCAGCAAAAGCGATCCGGAGTAAATGGCGGCGATCAGCAGAAAGAGCGGGTGGATCTCGTCGAGAACCTTAAAGAGGATTTTCTGCCAGATATGGCCGTCATCGGGGTCCTGGCGGCACAGATGCTTTTTCAGGAGGGCTTTGACAATGCCCGCCCCCAGGTAGACCGCCATGGTGCAGGCCAGCGCTATTGCCCAATCTTGTATCGGGTTGCCTAAAATCACGTAGTCAAGCATGGTTTTGCGAGGACTCCCTTGGAAAAATGTTAAAGGTAAACTAAACACACGCCTCCCCCAAAGTCAAACCGGCCAGCCCGCCCAGCGATTTTCGCTGAACAGCATTCATTCGGGGCCAACGCATGCACAGCACGTTCAGGTCATGTCCGGTTCAGCGGCCACCCATTTCAGGTGCCGCTAAAAAAATTCAAGTTTTTTCCAAATTCAACCGATACGCTTGTGCATGTGGATTTGAAAGAATACCGCCTCGGCATGTCTTTAAAGGGGGTTGCAATGAAAGTGCTCGTGGTCGATGACTCGCTCGTGGTGCGCACGATAATCGAAAATACCGTAAAACCAATGGGATATACCGTGCTTCAGGCCGGCAACGGTTTGGAAGCGCTGGATCTGTTGGCCAAATATGCCGAATCGGTGGAACTGGTGCTGCTGGATTGGAACATGCCGGTCCAGGATGGTTATGAGACCATCAAGCGCATCAAGGCCAATCCCTATTACGATCATATCTGCATCTTGATGGTTTCCACCGAATCCGAGGATGAAAAGATCGATCAGGCCTTCGCGGCGGGTGCCAATGGGTACTTGTCCAAGCCCTTCGATTCCGAGGAGTTGGCTGAGAAGATAAAGACGACGCTGGCGGCCTTCAGGGCCAGGTGATGTTGGAGAAGAACTATGAACAAGGTTCTATTGGTCGATTGTAGCGCCGAAACGACGAAAACGCTCACCGGGATTCTGGGCGACACCTGCGCCTTGTCGGGCCGCTCTTTTGGCGATGAGATGGCATCCAAGGCAAGCCGCATGGTTATCCTGGAGGCTTCCGGATCGGTGGAGGACGCCGCCGAAAAGGTCTCCAAGCTCCGGGTGGGCTGCGCCTTCCGGGCGATCCCGGTGATCGTCATCCACCCGGGGGAGGATGTGGCCACCATCGACCGCTTTTTAAGCGCCGGTGCCAGCGATGTGCTCTCCCTGGACGCCCCTCCCGGCGCCTGCCGGCAGATTCTCCAGGGCCACCTGATTCCCCACCGCACGCCCCTGGCCCAGGAGATGGCGTACCTGACGCCTTTTATCGAGAACACGGTGACGGTCTTCAGCAAGATGGCCTTCGTCGAGGCCGTTTTCCAGGAGGTCTACTTCGCCGACGATTTGAGGATATTTGGCGACATCTCCGGCATCATCGGCTTGTCCGGCAACTCCGAAGGCACCGTGGCCATCACCCTTTATTGGGACCTGGCCCGCAAGATCATCGCCAACATGATGAAGGTCCCCCCAGAGAAGATCAACGCCGAGTATATCCATGATGGCGCCGGTGAGCTGATCAACATGATCAGCGGCAGCACCAAGAAGCGCTTCAAGGGCACCCAATACCACTTCGACCTCTCGCTGCCCACCGTGGTGGTCGGTTCCGGCCACCAACTGGGGCATCCCGAAGGGTCGAGTATCGCCGTGCTGATTTTTGAAGTGGGCCAGGAGGCCTTCGTGCTCCAGGTGTGCCTCAAACCCAGGAACAAAGCCAGCGAACCGGGCGCATCCCTCCAGGGGATCGAGCTGTAGGCTTTGCGGCCGGGGAAGCAAGAGGCATGATCCGCCCATGACTGCCAATAAAGATATTCTTCTCATCCACCGGGACAGACCCTTTGTGGATAAGATCGTTCCGGTGATCCAGGGTGCAGGCTTTACGGTGCACAAGGCCACGGGCATGCGCGAGGCCTTATCGAGCCTTGGGGCCCATCCCGTGGGGCTGATCGTCTGCGACAAGGAGCTGGACGACATCAAGGGGATCGATTTTCTGGGGTTCATCAAAAAAGACCCTCTGCGCGAGACGATCCCCTTCATGTTTCTGGTCTCCCAGGCCAATCAATTCCGGCCGGCAGAGGCATTCACCCTGGGCGCGGCCGATTACCTGGTCTATCCCGTGGATGCCCGCATGCTGGTCGGCCGCATCGGCGACGTCTACACCGCGGAGGGTCAGGCCACGCCCAGGAGCCAGGCGCGGCCGGTGCCGCCCGAGCGGCCCAGGGTGCGTCCGGCAGGGTCTACGCCGGCCGTCAAAACGCCCATGCCAGACCAGGCGCCTGCGGCCGCGGCACCCCCCAAGCCGGCGCCCGCAGCACCCAAAGCATCCCCGGCCGCGGTCAAACCGGCCGCGCCGGCCCCCAGGCCGGTGGCCTTACCGAGCATGAATTTGGAGGTTTCCCGGGACGGCGTGATCTGGATGCCGAGCCGCATCAAAGCCTTTACGGAGCAAAGTATTGCCCTGCAGACCTCGCTGTTCGGCAAGGCCGGCGTGGCCCTGATGGTGCGCTTCAAGCTGCCCGAAGGCATTTTCGTGGTCAAGGGCCACATCAAGAGCATCGATTTCAAGGACTTCCAGAAACCGGCGGACATCGATCTCGTGGTGGTGGAAAATGATGCCTGGCGCCGCATTTTCAGGATTCTGACCCAGGGCCCGGATACCGCCCGCACCCATTCGGCACCGGCGACCCCAGCCGCCGTGGCCGCGCCGTCCGGCGACGTCATGGCGGCCACCGTGGCGCTGGCCGAGACGAACGGCGAAGGCCTCATCGATGGCGCCCAGCTCCAGCAGAACGCGGCCAAGAAGAAGGCGGCCTACGATATCCGCTTTTACAACAGCCTGATCGGCAAGCAGTTGGACAACTACCGCGTCATCTCCCTGGTCGGCGCGGGCAGCATGGGCGGTGTGCTGCAGGGCTGGGACGTGGCCCTGGAAAGGGAAGTGGCCCTGAAGATCATCTCCTTCGAACTCTCCTCCAAGGAAGAGTTCCGGGAGATGTTCATCAAGGAGGCGCGGGTGATCTCCAAGCTCAACCATCAGAACATCGCCCAGATCTATAACATCGGCATCAGCAGCGACATCCTCTACTATGCCATGGAGTTCATCGAAGGCGTGACGCTCAAGGAGATGATCAACAAGGAGCGCAAACTCAACCTGAGCAAGGGGTTGAAGATTCTGAGCACGGTGTGCAAGGCGCTGGAGGTCGTTTACCAGAACAGCGTGGTGCACCGCGACATCAAGCCGGCCAACATCATGGTCAACCGCGCGGGGGTCGTCAAGCTCCTGGATTTCGGCGTGGCCCACAGCAAAGAGGCCAAGACCGGCGGCAAGCGCCTGATCGCAGGCACCCCGTTATACATGTCTCCCGAACAGATCGCCGGCCTGACCCTGGATCACAAGAGCGATATGTACTCTCTGGGCGCGACCTTCTACCATGCCTTCTGCGGCGCGCCACCCTTCGAAGCCAACGAGATCAAGGCGGTCCTGGACATGCACCTCAACGAGTGCATGACCCCGCTGTGCCAGAAGGACCGCGGCATCCCCATCGCCCTGAGCGGGATCATCGAGAAGATGATGGCCAAAGATCCCACCGAGCGCTACCCCACCTTCCGGGCCGTCATCGAGGCGCTCGAGCTCTTGAACGCATAAAATTCGCATCAAATTATCCTGCCCCCCGACGACCGAACGGTTTACAAAAAATTTATTTGACAATCGAAAAACAACCGAATAAGAGTATGACTGACCGGCCAGTCATCCATCGGATCGGATCGAATGGGAGGACCCCATGCCTAAAGATACCTTCGCCAAGATCGCCGCAGACAAACGCGAACGATTGTTGCGTGAGGCGGCCTGCCTGTTCGCCGACCGGGGCTTCAACCAGACCGATGTGGCCGAACTGGCCAGCCGCGCCGGGGTGGCCAAGGGTTCCATCTACAACTATTTCGAGAGCAAGGAAGACCTCTTCCTCTACGTGTGCCGCGATGGCATGGAACGGTCGCGCCAGGCAGTTTACGGCGAACTGGACCCGGAATGGGACATCTACCGCCAGTTGGAGCACATCTTCAGCCAGGGCATGCGATTTGTCCTGGCCTATCCCGAGTACCTCAGCCTGTATGACAACATCGCCTCGCCGGGCATGGAGCGTTTTTCCGACCAGCTTTCGCTGGCCGTGGAAAAGCACACCTCCGACCACCTCAAGCAATTGATCCGGCGCGATATCCAAAGAGGGCTGGTGCGCGCCGATCTGGATGTCAACTACACCGCCTTCATGATCAACAGTTTGTACATCGTTCTACTCACCAGTCTGGTCTCACCGCACTACAAGATCCGCATGCGCGAATACCTGGAGATCGAAGACACACTCGATGAAACGGTCATTGCCAAGCACCTGCGCCGTACCAGCGCCATGATCGACCGGCTGCTGCGGCCGCCCGAAGAGTAGGGGGCTTCGGTGCCGGCAGGACCTTCAATTTAAAAGGAGGCACACCATGACCCAGACCACCGGCGGACAAATCATCGCCAAAATGCTCAAGGCCGAAGGCGTCGAAAAATTCTTCGGCATCGTGGACGGCACCTATCTACAGCTCTTTGCCCACTGCGTGGAGGAGGGGCTGCAGATGATCACCCCGCGCCATGAGGCCGTGGCGGCCCACATGGCCGGGGCCTATGCGCGCATGAGCGGCAAGCTGGGGGTGTGCATCGCCAGCAACGGGCCGGGCGTGGCCAACATGCTGGCCGGCGTGGCCGTGGAGAACGTGGAAGGCAACCGGGTGCTGCTCCTCACCAGCTCCCGGCGCACGGGCATCGCCTATCCGGATCGGGGCGGTGCTTACCAGTGCTTCGACCAGGTGGGCACGATCAAGAACATGGCCAAGTGGTCAGCCACCTGCGCCTATGCCGAGCGCATTCCCGAGCTGCTGCGCCAGGCCCTGCGCAAATGCTACCAGGGCCGGCCCGGGGTGGTGCACCTGGACGTGCCCGAAAACCTGATCAACGGACCCTGCCCGCAGACACCCATTCTGGCCCCGGCCCAATACCGCCGCACGTGGCCCCAGCCGCCGCCCGAAGATCAGGTGGCCCGGGCCGCCGAGCTGCTGATGCAGGCCAAACTGCCCGTGATCCATGCCGGCAGCGGCGTGATCCACGCCCAGGCCTATGACGCGCTGCGCCAGGTGGCCGAGGCGCTGCATGCGCCGGTAACCACCTCCTGGGCCGGCCGCGGCGTGCTCGACGAGCGCCACCCCCTGGCCTGGCCCATGGTGCATATCGACGCCAACAATGCCGTGCGCACCCAGGCCGACGCGTGCCTGTGCCTCGGATCGGACATGGGCGAGACCGACTGGTGGGGCAAGGCCCCCTACTGGGCCAGGCCGGAGAACCAGAAGTTCATCCAGGTGGACATCGACGAAGAGCGCCTGGGACGCAACCGGCCCGGCGATCTGGCGGTGCTGGCCGACGTGGGCCTCTTCTTGAAAATGCTGCTGGCGCGTCTCGAGGCAGCCGCCGGCAAGATGGATCTGGCCGACCGGCGCGCCCGGGTGGCCGAACTGGCCAAGCTGAAGCAGGCCGACCGCGCCAAGCTGGACGAGATGCTGGCCCTGCCGCTGGAACCCATGGTCTCCTGCCATGTGCCGGTGGTTTGCCGCGAACTGTTTCCCGACGATGCCGTGGTGGTCTTCGACGGCGGCAACACCGCCGTGTGGGGCAACTTCTACACCCCCATCCTCGCACCCAACACCCAGTTGAGCACGCCCCACATGGGCCATCTGGGCGCGGGCGTGGGCCAGGCCCTGGGGGCCGCGGCGGCCCGGCCGGACAAAGCGGTCTACTGCCTGATCGGCGACGGCGCCATGGGTTTTAACATGCAGGAGATCGAGACCGCCGTGCGCAACGGTTACAAGGTGGTCTTCCTGGTGCTGGTGGACAAGGCCTGGGGCATGGTCAAGATCAACCAGATGTTCGCTCTGCAGGCGGTCAAGGAGAACTTCAAGACCGCCCTGGGCGCCGATAAGAACGGCACCATCAACACCGACCTGGGCGAGATCGCCTGGGACCGCCTGGCCGAGGCCATGGGCGCCTTCGGGGCGCGCGCCGAGACGCCGGCCCAGCTCCGCGACGCCCTGGCGCAGGCCCGCCAGGCCGACCGCTGCGCCGTGATCCACTGTCACGTGAATGCCGAGGCCCACATGATGGCCCCGGGCCTGATGTACTTCAAAGCCATGCACCAGGAGCCTGCGGGAGCGTAAACAGGAGGATACTATGGATGCGGCCGCCGTTGATCAGATCAGCCTGAACTTCAGCAAGAGTGGTTTGTTGGGTCTCAATGCCGTGATCGGCCTGATGATGTTCGGCATGGCCCTGGACATGCACCTGGAAGATTTCAAACGCGTGATCCGTTCGCCCAAGGGGCCGGCCATCGGTTTGGCGGCCCAGTTCCTCCTGTTGCCGGCCTTCACCTACCTGCTGACCCTGGTCCTGCCGGTGACCCCCTCCATGGCCCTGGGCATGATGCTGGTGGCCGCCTGCCCGGGCGGCAACCTCTCCAACCTGATGACCTATCTGGCCGGCGGCAACACGGCCTTGTCGGTGAGCATGACGGCCGTCTCCACCGTGACGGCCGTGTTCATGACGCCGTTCAATCTGGCCCTGTGGGGCAGCCTCAACCCGGCGACCCACGCCATTTTGCGCAGGGTATCGCTCGACCCCATGGATGTGTTTCAAACCATCATCCTGATCCTGGGCATTCCCCTGCTGCTGGGCATGACCACCTCGCGCTTCTATCCCGCCTTGGTGGAGAAGATCCGCAAGCCATTCAAAATCGCGGCCATGGTGATCTTCGGCCTCTTCGTGCTGGCCGCATTGGGGGCCAACTGGCAAAATTTCCTGCGCGCCGTGGGCATCGTGGCCTTCGGCGTGTTCGTGCACAACGCCCTGGCCCTGACCCTCGGCTACACTTCGGCCCGGGCCTTCGGGCTGCCCGAGGCCGACCGCCGGGCCGTGAGCATCGAGGTGGGCATTCAGAACTCGGCCCTGGCCCTGGTGCTGATCTTCCAGTTCTTCAACGGGCTGGGCGGCATGGCCATCATCGCCGGCTGGTGGGGGGTCTGGCACATCATCTCCGGCCTGACCATGGCGACCTTCTGGTCGCGGCGGCCCATCGCCGCGCAAGCCGTAAAGGAGTAATGTATGGCTGAGCAAACAACCGTGTATCGTTCGGTCCTGGTCACCGGGGCGGCCGGCTACATCGGTCGCCAGGTGGTGGCCGCCCTGGCCGCCGACCGTCGGCAATTGACGACCATCGTGGCCAGCGATCTGCGCGAGCAGTCGCCGGAAGCGCGTCTGGCCGGGGTGCACTACCTGGCCATGGACATCTGTGCGCCCGAACTGGCCCAGGCCCTTGCGCAGTACAAGGTGGATGTGGTCGTGCACCTGGCGGCCATCGTGACGCCCGGTCGCGACTCGGACCGCAGCCTGGAGTACAAAGTGGATGTGCTGGGCACCGAAAACGTGCTCAAGGCCTGTGTGGGTGCCGGGGTGCGGAAGTTCATCTACACCTCCAGCGGCGCGGCCTACGGCTACTACCCGGACAACGCCCCCTGGCTGGATGAAAACGATCCCATCCGGGGCAACCAGGAGTTCGCCTATTCTTATCACAAACGGTTGGTGGAAGAGATGCTGGCCCGCTACCGGAGCGAACATCCGGCCCTTCAACAGTTGATCTTCCGGCCGGGCTTCATCCTGGGGGCCCAGACCCGCAACCAGATCACCAATCTCTTCGAGCAGAAGCGCATCACCGGCCTGAAGGAGGTGGACAGCCCCTTCGTGATCATCTGGGACCAGGATGTGGCCGGGGCTATTCTGCAAGGCATTTTCCAGGGCGGCAGCGGCATCTACAACCTGGCCGGCGACGGGGTCTTGACCTTGTCGGAAATGGCGCGCCTGCTGGGCAAGCCTTACCGGGCCTTGCCGGCGGGGCTGGTGGCCGCCGCGCTGTGGGTGGCCAAGCGATTGCGCCTGACCCAGTACGGCCCGGAACAGGTGCGTTTCCTGCGCTACCGGCCGGTGCTCTCCAACCGGCGTTTGAAAGAAGAGTTCGGCTATACGCCCCGCAAGACCAGCCGGCAGGTATTCGACTACTACCTGGAGCATCGCAGGAGAGCCCATGCAGCGGCAGTTCAAGCATAAGATCGTGGTGGTGACCGGCGCGGCCGGCGGCCTGGGCCTGGCCTATGCCCGGCGCTTCGGCCGGGCCGGCGCGCGCATCGCCATGCTGGACATCGACGGCCCCGCGGTGACGGCCGCGGCCGAAGCCCTGCGCGCCGAGGGCATCGACACCCTGGCCCTGGCGTGCAATGTGGGCGATGCGGGCGATGTGGTGGCCGCCATGGAACGCATCCTGGCGCACTTCGGAGAGATCGATGTGCTCATCAACAACGCCGGCATCAGCGCCCGGGCGGCCTTTGTCCAGACCCGCCTGGAGGTCTTCCACAAGGTCATGGCCGTCAATTTCTTCGGCCCGCTCTACGGCACCAAGGCGGCCCTGGGCAGCTTGACGCGGCGCAAGGGCTTGATCGTCGCCATCAGCTCCCTGGCCGGTTATACGCCCCTGTTGGGCCGCACGGCCTATGCGGCCAGCAAGCACGCCCTGCACGGCCTGTTCGATTCGCTGCGCAGCGAACTGCGCGGCACTGGCGTGGGCGTGCTCATCGTCTGCCCGGGCTTTACCGCCACCGGCATCGGCGCGGCGGCCCTGGACGGCGACGGCCGCATCACGCGTCACCCCCAGTCCACGGTGGGCCGGCCGGCCAGCCCCGAACAGGTGGCCGAAGCGGTGTTCCAGGCCGCCCGGAAGAACAAACGGCTGCTGGTCCTGTCGCCGGCGGGCCGTATCGGTAGAATCGTAAACAAGCTCTCGCCGGCGCTTTACGAATGGCTGATGACGCGGGCGGTGAGCAGCGAGTTGCAAAGATAAACGCGCGCTTTCGCGAAGAATCTAAGGAGAACGACAATGACCAAAATGACCCCCTCCGAAGCATTGGTGGAAACCTTGGTGGCCGAAGGCGTGGACACGGTCTTCGGCATCGTGGGCAGCGCCTATATGGATGCCCTGGATCTCTTTCCGGCGGCCGGCATCCGCTTCGTGCCGGTGGCCCACGAGCAGGCCGCCTGTCATGCCGCCGACGGCCTGGCGCGTGTCACCGGCCGGCCCCAGGCCTGCATCGCCCAGAACGGACCGGGCGCGGCCAATTTCGTCTCGGCCATGACCGCGGCCTACTGGGCCCATTCGCCGGTGGTGGCCATCACCCCCGAGACCGGCAGCATGGGCATCGGCACCGGCGGCTTCCAGGAGCTGGACCAGATGGCCATGTTCGAGGCTCAGACCGTCTACCAGGTGCGCGTCAACCGTCCCGAGCGCATGGCCGAACTGGCCCGCCGGGCCTTCTACATGGCCAAGAACTTCAACGGCCCGACCCAGCTCAACATCCCCCGGGATTACTTTTACGGCGTGTGCACCGACGAGATCTACACCACCCCCGTCATCGGTCGCGGCGCCGGCGACCGCGCGGCCCTGGAGCAGGCGGCCGCCCTGCTGGCCCAGGCCAAGTACCCGGTGATCCTCTCGGGCGGCGGCGTCTCCCAGGCCGATGCCCTGGCGGAAGTCAAAGCCCTGGCCGAATACCTCACGGCGCCGGTGGTCAACTCCTATCTGCACAACGACACCTTCCCGTCGGCCCACCCGCTGGCGGCCGGCCCCATCGGCTACTGCGGCTCCAAGGCGGCCATGCGCACCATTGCCCAGGCCGATGTGGTCCTGGCGCTGGGCTCGCGCCTGGGGCCCTTCGGCACCCTGCCCCAGTACGACATGGAGTACTGGCCCAAACAGGCCAAAATCATCCAGGTGGATGTCAACGTCGCCGTGCTGGGCTTGAGCAAGCGGGCCGACGTGGCCTCCTGCGGCGATGTCAAAGCCTTCTGCCTGGAACTGCTGGCATTGCTCAAGGCGCAGCGTCCGGGCTTGACCCCGGATCTTTCGCGCATCGAAGCGCTCGCCGCGGCCAACCAGGTCTGGGCGGACGAACTGGCCCAGTGGTCCGCCTCGACCAATGCCTTGATGCAGCCCCGGCGCTTTCTGGCCGAGCTGGCCAAGGCCATTCCGGCCGGTTCGATCATCGCCACCGACATCGGTAATAACTCTTCCATGTGCAACGCCTATTTCAAGTTCACCGGCGTGCGCCAGCACATCTCGGCCCTGAGCTGGGGTAACTGCGGTTTCGCCTATGGCGCGGCCATGGGGGCCAAGATCGGCCGGCCGGACAAAGCGGTCTTCGCCTTCCAGGGCGACGGCGCCTACGGCATCAGCGGCATCCAGGAAGTGATGACCGCCGTGCGCGAGAAGATCCCGGTGATCGCCATCGTCGCCAACAACCTGGAGTGGGGCGCCGAGAAGAAAAACCAGATCGATTATTACGCCAATCGCTTCGTGGGCGCCGACCTGCGCGAGAACCCCGACTACGCCAAGCTGGCCGAAGATATGGGCGCCAGGGGCTACCTGGTGAAAGATTACCGCGAGGTGGGCGATGTGGTGCGCGATGCCGTGGCCTCGGGCCGGCCGTGCGTCATCAACGCCATGATCCAGGGCGGGGCCGAAGTCTTGGCCGAACCCTTCCGGCGCGATGCCTTGAAGATGCCGGTGCGCTATCTGGAGAAGTACAAGCATTTGAACGGATAGATATTTTACTCGTACGCGTACGAAGTCCCGCACCCCACAGGTGATACGGAGCCGAAGAATTATGCAAACGAAAACGGAAGTAAAAACAATTCAAAGCGCGGATAAGGCGCCGGCGCGCGAAGTGCCCAAAGACACCGCCAAAATCATTCTGGTGGTGCTGGCCGTTCTGATGGCCAATGTCTGATTGCGAGGAAAGCGTAATGCGATGAAGGTGCTCATCTGCAACAGCGGCAGCAGCTCGCTCAAAGTCAAGCTGCTGGAGATGCCCGGAGAGCGTGAGCTGGCCCGGGGACTGGTGGAGCGCATCGGCGATCCCCAGGCCCCGGCGCGCCTGGGGTGCGCCCCTCCGGGGGAGAACGCCATCCGCCGGGAGCTGACCTGCGCCGATCACCGCCAGGCCCTGGCGCTGCTGCTCGATATCCTGGGATGCGCGGAGGTCTTCCTGGTGGGTCATCGCCTGGTGCACGGCGGCCACCTTTTCGCCGGCGCCACGGTGGTGGATGACCGGAGTCTGGCCCAGATGGAGACCCTCCGGGAGCTGGCGCCGCTGCACATGCCGCCGGCCCTGGCCGTGGTCCGCGCCTGCCGCGACCTGCTGCCCGGGGCGCGCCAGGTGGCCTGCTTCGATACCTCCTTTTATTTGAGCATGCCGGCCAAATCCTACCTCTACGCCGTGCCCCGGGACTGGTACACCGAGCACGGCGTGCGGCGCTTCGGCTTCCACGGCCTCTCCCACCACTACGTGACGCTGATGGCCTCGGAGATGCTGGCCCTGCCCCTGGACCGGCTCAAGTTGATCAGCGCCCACCTGGGCAACGGCGCCAGCATCACGGCTTTCGATGGCGGGCACGTGCTGGATACCTCCATGGGCTTCACGCCCCTGGAAGGCCTGATCATGGGCACGCGCGCGGGGTATCTCGATCCGGCCGTACTGCCCTATATGGCGCGCCGCACAGGCCTGAACCTGGATCAACTGGTCGATCTGCTCAACACCCGCAGCGGACTTTCCGCCATCAGCGGCCGCGGCCGGGATCTGCGGGCCATCATGGCCGCCCGGGCCGAAGGGGATGGCGACGCAGCCCTGGCCGTGGAGATGTATGTCCACACGCTGCGTAAATACATCGGGGCGTATTGCTTTGCGCTCGGCGGCTGCCAGGCCCTGGCCTTCACCGCCGGCGTGGGGGAAAACAGCCCCGAACTGCGCGCCTTGGCCCTGGAAGGCCTGGAGGATCTGGGCCTCTGCCTGGACCCGGCCGCCAATGCCCGCATGATCGGCGTCTGCGGTTTGATTTCGGCGGCCCACAGCCGGGTTAAAGTGCTGGTGATTCCCACCGACGAAGAACGCATGATCGCCCGCCAGGCGTACGCCTTGGTTTGACATCAGGCACCTCACCCTTAGCTTCTCCTCTATCGGAAAGCTATAAGGAGGTGTGCCATGCCCAAAATCGTCCGCTTTCACAAGACCGGTGGACCGGAAGTACTTCAGTTCGACGAACTGCCCCTGGTAGAACCCGGCAACGGCGAGGTGCGGATCAAGGTCGAAGCCCTGGGGCTCAACCGCGCCGAAGTGCAGTTCCGCCTGGGCCTCTACCTGGAGCGTCCCCATCTGCCCGCGCGCCTGGGCTACGAGGCCGCCGGTATCGTGGATGCCATCGGCCCCGGGGTCCAGGGGGTTGCGATCGGCGACCGGGTGAGCACCATTCCGGGCTTTTCCCAAAACAAATACGGGGTCTACGGCGAATCGGCGGTGGTGCCGGCCGCGGTCGTGGCCCGCTATCCCGATAATCTATCGGCCGCCCAAGGCGCGGCCATCTGGATGCAGTATCTGACAGCCTACGGCGCCCTGGTCGAACTGGGCGGCCTGCAACCGGGCGAAGCGGTGCTCGTCACCGCCGCCAGCAGCAGCGTGGGGTTGGCCGCCATTCAGATTGCCAAGCGCATCGGCGCCGTGGCCGTCGCCACTACCCGCGGCCCGGGCAAAAAAGATATGCTGCTCCAGGCCGGCGCCGATCATGTCATCGTCACCGAGCAGGAGAACGTCTTCCTGCGCACCAAGGAACTCACCGACGGCAAAGGGGTGCGCCTGATCTTCGATGCCGTGGGCGGGCCCTTCGTGGAAAAACTGGCCAAGGCCGCCGCCCCGGGCGGGACGATCTTCATCTACGGACTGCTCTCCATGGAGCCCACCCCTTTTCCCCTGGGCCAGGCCCTGGCCAAGGGTCTTTCCCTACGCGGCTACACCCTCTTCGAGATCAGCGGCCACCCGGAAAAACTGGCCCGGGCCAAGCAGTTCGTCTACGAGGGGCTTCAATCCGGGGCGTTCACCCCGGTCATTGCCCGCACCTTCCCCCTGGACCAGATCGCCGAGGCCCATCGATACATGGAATCCAACCAGCAGGTGGGCAAGATCGTGGTGACGGTTTAGCTCGAAATAAGACTTGCCGGTGAGGCGATTGCCGCCTATATGCGAATCATAATCTGAGCCGAAAAGGATGCGCAATTGGATCACCCCGGACCCTATATCTGGCAACGGCCTTCATGGCCTTTTAATTTGTTGGGATCATGAGCGTGCCGCAGGCTCTTTTTTCACCATCTTCATTGCACCCGCGGAGGCAACAAGGTCATTATCTTTTTGACCGTGTAGTATAGACCGGCTTGGATCAGAAAGGCCGGCGCAAACCACATAAGCCACAATTGCAGCACGTAAGGCCAATCGATCCTACAATTGTCCAAGTCACCACCGATGCAGAATTCGCCCATCGAATTATGCGTGATGCCGACATACAAAGCGGTGGAGGCTAATATGGCCGCGACAACCGCGAAGATGCCAAATGCTTTTTTCATTTTGTGCACCCTTCTTTTATCCAGGGTTTTTCCCAATAAAGTGAAACAATCCGCGCCCCATAATCCGTAACTTTTATCGCCGCAAGAGAGTTATAGAGGGTCCCTATCTTCGCTCGGGTCGGGTTTTCGAGGCGGTCTCTAATCCTTCTCAAGAGGATTACGCCAAATTCGATATTGTACCGCGGGACCTTCAACACTTCGGGAGTGACACCCAGGTTGCGCCAGTATGCGTAATGGATATTCATGGGTAGGATGGTTCTGCGCCAGGGATGGATGGCATCGTACCAGCCATGGGTGGTTTCCATGTACATGATGGCTTTCACCAGTTCGGAGTCGATTCGATGGCGTCGGGAAATCTGGGTGATGTGAGCGCACCATTTGCCCACCTCGCTTTGATTTCCCAGTTCATAAAATGGTTTGGTGCCAATTGCCTTGGGGTTGTCTTCTATGGGGAAAAGCGCCGGCGTGTTATCGATAATACTTTGTTTCCGTTCTTCGGCCTTGTAAAGGATGGGCTTTTCGAGGTCTTTGATTTCCTTCCCGGCCACCGCGGCGTTTGACATGCTATCCTCCATTCGTTATTGGGAAAATTACTCTGTTGTCTTTAAAGGATAGAATCGAAGAGTATGTTTAGCGGGCTGTCGAGTCCGCTTCACTCTTTGAGGCGTTGCGCTCTTTTGAAACTGCGCACGTGCTACGTGAATGCCGCGGCTGTCGAAAAGTACGCGCCTTGCCTGGTGGCCTGATTCTTGTTTTCAACAGCCTGTTACGCGATTAGTTTTTTATCGAGCAAAATAGGGGAGAAGCCGCGCGTAAGCATTTTCATCTGAGGCCTTCAATTGGAGGTCAGGTTCCGTGCGGAAGGCAAATTTATCTATTCTAATAAAGGTTTGATGTCAACAGGAAGCAAAAGGTTTTTTGATCCTACGCCCCCTTGCCGAAACCGCAGCGCGGATAGGTGCAGCTAGGGCAGTTGCGGCAAAGGCCCCCATGCCCCAAAAAGGCCAGATCCTTTTTCCCGACCCGTTCGCCGGCCAGCACGCGCGGCAGGATCAGATCCAGGGCCGTGGTTTGATGGTGCAGGCCGCAGGCCGGCACGCCCAGCAGGGGAATCGCACCGATGTAGGCCACCAGGAACATGGCCCCCGGCAGGGCCGCCGCGCCGTAGTGCATCTCGGTGGCGCCGGCCCGGCGGATGCCCTGGCGGGTGACGTCGTCGGGATCGACGCTCATGCCGGCGGTGGTGATGAGCAGGTCGCAGCCCTGGTCCATTTGGTCTTTGAGGGCCGTGGCGATGGGCTCGGCATCGTCGGGCACGCAGGTGGCGGCGACCACCGCCGATCCCAGGGCGGCCAGCTTCTCGGTGAGGATGGGCACGAAGCGATCCTCGACCAATCCCTGATAGACTTCATTGCCGGTGACGACGATACCGGCTCGGGCGGCCCGCAGGGGCGCCACCGAAAGCAGGGGGCCGTTCTGGCCGGCCACGGCCGCGGCGCGTTCGATGGCCGCCCGGGGCATGACCAGCGGGATGGCCCGCGTGGCGGCCACCATCTCGCCTTTGGCCACGCGGGTATGGTTGTGCAGCGTGGCGCACATCACTTCGTCGATCAGGTTGAAGGCGGCCAGGGCCGTGGTATCCACCCGCAGCAATCCGTCGCGGCCGGCCCGCAGTTCGATCTTGCCCTCCCGGGGCGCGTCTTCCCACACCACGCCGTCGCCGGCCAGGGCCACCGCCAGCAACGCGGCGGCCTGGTCTTCGTGGATCTCGTCGGGCGCCAGATCGATGACGTAGAGCTGGTTCTTGCCCAGGCGCTGCAGGCGGCAGACATCTTCGGCGCAGACCGTGTGGCCCTTGCGAAAGGCCGGACCCTTAAATTCCCCGGGGCGGATCTCGGTGATGTCGTGGGCCAGTTGGGTGCCGACGGCTTCGGCCAGGTGGATTTTCTTCAGCATGGATGTTGCTCCTGCTTTTTTCGTAGTCACCAAGGGGTGATTTCAAAATGTTCAATCGGGCTCAAGATCAAGGCGGGGTGAGGGGGCCAACCGCAGACATACACGTAGTATTTCGAGGATTGGCCACCTCGCCCCAACGCCGATATTGGGCCCGAGGGGACATTTTGAGATCACCCCTCTTCTTCCGGCCGCCAGTTCATATCCTCCCAGGCCACCAGCCGGGGGTCTGAAAAATAGGCGCCCTGGCCGCAGGGTTTGCACAGCAGCCCTTGGGGCGAATTGACCTGCTTGCCGTCGCGCACCACCTGGCCGCAGCGCACGCAGACGACCTTGCTGCGCGTGGGGCCGGGCAGTTCCAATTCGGAGAGCGGCACGCGCACCTGCTGCACCTGGAAGAGCACGCTGTCGGGCATGCGTTTGTAAGCGGCGATTTGGCGCGCGACCTTGTCTTCGATTCCCGGCGCGTAGAGTTCGCAAAGATCGCGGGCATCTTCGGTGGAGATGATCCGAAAAGCCGCTCCCGTGTCCAGGCGCACGAAGGTGGCGGCCATGATGCCATAGTCGGCGAATTTAAGCGAGCGCCGCCCCAGGCGCACGCCGGTGACCTGGGCCACGGCATCGGCCGTGCAGCGATCCATCTCCACATAGACGATCAGTCGCTTGATCTGCTCGCGGCGGCGCGGTTCGTCCAAACCGATGAGCCGGCAGCCGAGCAGGGCCATGCGCACGCCGACCACCTGCCCCGGGCACAAGTGTCCGTGGGCGGCGGCGGATTCGGCGAGCAAAACGTGGAACGGTTGCATGAACGTCCCTATCTCTGGGCCCCGGCCGCCAGGGCGGCCCGGAGCGCCTTGTTGTCCTTGGGTGGCGCCGGGAAGCCGGGCCGGTTGATCATGGCGATGGCTTCGGTGGGGCAGCCGGTGGCGCACACGGCGCAGCCGAAGCAGCGGTCCAGGTCCACCACCGGCATCTCTTGGGCGCCCATGGTCAGGGCCGTGGCCGGGCAGCGGTCGAGGCAGGTTTCGCAGGCCGTGCACTTCTCGGCATCGAAGAGCGGCTGAAAGCCGGAGTTAAAGTAGAGCGCCGGTTTCTCTTTGGCCAGGGCGCGGACGACGGTCACGCAGTGCCAGCGGTCGCAGTTGCAGATGAAGCCGATGCCCTCGGTCATGTTGACACTCATGTGGATCAGGCCGGCCTCCTCGGAGCGTTCGAGCACCGCGCGCGCCTCCTCCTTGGTCAGCATGCGGCCGTTGAGCCGTTCGACGGCGAATTGGGCCGCCGGACCGAAGTTCATGCAGACATCGTTGGGCATGCCGTGGATGTCTTCGCCGCGCAGCAGGGCCGCATGGCGGCAGAAGCAGGTGGTCACGGCGATCTGATCGTTGCGGTCGATGAAGCTCTGCACCTGATCGTAGGTGTGCACCTGATTGCCGGCCGCCACCGTGCGGTCCACGGTGATCACGCGGTTGAGGGGGTAGGCCGGGGCCCCGACGTTGCTTTTGGTATCGAAGGCCTTCTTGTAGGCGTAGATCAGCTTGGCGAGCTGCTTTTCGCGTTCGCCGCTGCGGCCGGGCATGAACTGGAACTCCAGGATGCCGGGCATGAAGCGCGCACTCTGGTAATAGACAACATCGCCCATGCGCAGGGCCATGCAGAGCCCCTTGTCGGCCATGGCCTCCAGCAGGGCCTGGATCTCGGCCGTCTCCCGACCCATGCCCTGGGCCAACTGCTCGGCGGTAAAGGGCCCCTTGGGCATGGCGTTGTTCACTTCGGCCTCGGCGGGGGTGAACATCACCTCCACCATGGCGAAGAACTCGGGGATATCCATGCCCGAAAAATCGCCGCCGCGCTTTTTCATCACTTCCAGTAGTTGACGATAGACCGGATGGCTCATGGGAATATACTCCTTTCATGAATTTCTGTTTCAGGCCGCTTCCACCCGGCAGGGCACGAAGCGGTGCAGCGGCGTGCCGATCGGGTCGCGGTGGGTGTTTTTGGTCAGGCGGTTGACGTTGATGCCGTAGACGGTGTCACCGTATTGCAAACCGAAGCCGTGGGGGATCAGCACCGTGCCCGGACGCACCTGGTCGCTCACCTCCAGCTCGCCCGTTTCGCTGCCGGCCTCGGTAAATACTTTGACCTGCTGGCCGTCCGTGAGCCCCAGGGCTTGGGCGTCGTCGGCGTGCACGGCCACTGCGCAGGCGCGCCGGCCCGCGTTCCAGGCCGGGTTGCGCATCAACGTGTTGGCGTTGTGCTGGGTGTGGCGGCCGGCGTTGAGGATCAGGGGATAGGCCGCCGGCAGGCGCAAGGCTTCGGCCTCGCTTTTGGCATCCAGGGTTCGGGCTTCCTCAGCCAGTTCGGGGATCAGCACTTCGATCTTAGCCGAGGGGGTGCGCAGCAGTTTCAGGTTCTGGTCCGGATCGACCTTGCCCACCCACAGCCCCTGGGGCTTATCCAGCAGGGCCTGGAAGACCCGGTCGCCCAGATCCGGTCCGGGGGCGAAACCGGCCCGGGCGGCATTTTCGTGGAAGGCGCCCGGTGCGGTCATCAGCATGCCCCACAACGCCGCCTTGGCCGCGCTGTCCCACTCCCGGCCCAGGGTCTCGGCCAACACAAAAGGCATGGCTTTGAGGGCTTTGGGCTCCTGGGCGGCCCAGGTCATGAGCTGGAGACCGAAGGCCATGCGGTCACCGGAGGCCGCGGTACGCAGCTCGTCGGGAATAGCCGGGATCAGGCCCAGGCGGCCGGCCAGGCGCGTGAAGATCTGGGAGGCCTCCAGGCACTCGGACGGCGGTGGTACGATGGGCCGGCGCAACTGCAGGAACACTTCGGGAAAGGTCATGGGGAAGAAGGTGGTGTCCCACGATTCATAAAAGGTGCGGCAGGGCAGCACGTAGTGGGCCAGCCGGGCCGTCTCGCTCATCACGATGTCGTTAACCACCAGCAGATCGAGCTGGCCGAAAGCTTTTTCGAAGGCCGTGGTGTCGGGATAGGCGCGCAGCGGGTTGCACGTGCTCACCAGCACCGCGCGCAGCCGCTCGGGGTGCTCGGAGAGGATCTCTTCGGCCATGGCTCCGGGCGGAAACGAACCGGCCGCGGCCGGCGGCAGATTTGTCACCAGGGTGCGCCAGGTCTTGGGGTTGCGCTCGTCGGCGTGGGAGCCCATGGGCATCACCATGCCCGGAATGATGTTGCCGCCGCGTACGCCGAAGATGCCGCACACGGCCCCCAGCACGTTCATCAGGTAGGAGTTGAGCGTGCTGCGCCGGCCCATGAAGATGCCCAGGTCCGGGTGGAAGGCCCAGCGCCGGGTGGCCATCCGGCGGCACAGGTCGTGGACCGGGTCGTATTCCAGCTCGCACACCGCCAGGGCCGCGCGTACATCGAACTTTTCGAACCAGGGCCGGATCGTCTCCCAGCCCTCCACGTGCTCTTTAATATAGGCTTTGTTCTCCCACCCCTGGGCCACGATGATGGCGATCATGGCCTTGATCAGCAGGGCGTCGCTGCCGGGTCGCACCGCCAGGTGGATGTCGGCGATGGCCGCTGTCTCGCTGCGGCGCGGGTCGATCGCCACCAGCAGGCGGTCCGGGTCTTTGCTGAACCCCTTGAGCACCAGGGGCGCCCGGGGCATCTGGTGGCTCTGCATGCCGTTCCAGCCCCAGGCCACCAGCATCTCGGCATGGTGTTCGTCCGGCCCGTTCATGTAGTATTGCCGGCCGAACATGCGGCCCGCCACCCAGAACAGGCCGCTGAACTCCTGGCCGGCCGACGAGTAGAGATACTGCGAGCCCATGGCCCGCAGCAGCGACACACCGAAGGCCGCCTCGCTATGACCTCCCTGGCCGCTGGCACCCATGTAGGCCAGGCAGCGCGGGCCGTGGCGGCCCACCAGCTCTTGCAACCGTTCGGCGATTTCGGCGATGGCCTGGTCCCAGGAGATCGGTTCGAAGCCGTTGCCTTTGCGCTTCAACGGTTCGGTCAGGCGGTCGGCCGGATATTGATGGTAGATCACGTTGAGTCCCTTGCGGCAGGCATAGCCCTGGCTGCGCGGGTTCTCCTTATCCGGCCGCACCTTGACCATGCGGTCGTTTTCCACCTGGATCTCCAGCCCGCAGTTCTGGGCGCACAGGACGCATCCGGTTTTATGCCACACACTCATGGGGTCCTCCTCACTATTGGATTCGAAGCTTGCTAAACCCAACACCATGTGCCAGAAAAAGAAAAGTGGCAGAAATGACAAAAAGCGTTCGAAAACGGCCACGACTTGGGAGGATCATTATGGCGCACATCACCTTGCTGGCCTTGGAGGGGTGCTTTTCGTCGGCCATCGCCAATCTCGTGGACGGCTTCTGGATCGCCAACGCCTGGCATCGCGCCTTGTGCTGTGGTGAAGGGGCCCTGTTCGAAACCTGCATCGCCACCTGGGACGGCCGGCCGGTGCGCGCCGTGGGCAACCTGCTGGTGCAGCCCGATGCGGCGCTGGCCGCCGTCGATCGCACCGATGTTGTCGTGGTCCCGGCCAGCATGCCCCTGCCCGAGCGTGCCATGCCCGGCATCGCACCCATTCTGGCGTGGCTGACGGCCCAACACGAGCGGCGCACGCTGCTGGCCTCGGCCTGCACCGGCGCGTTCCTACTGGCCGAAGCCGGCCTGCTGGACGGCAAGACGGCCACCACCAACTGGCAGTTCGCCCGGCCCTTCCAGCGCCGCTATCCCAAGGTGTGCCTTGCCATGGACCGCATCCTCACCGAAGACGGCAACATCTTGTGCGCCGGCGCCACCTCGGCCGTCATGCACCTGGGGTTGCATCTGATCCGGCGTTTCGGCTCCGAGGATCTGGCGGCCGTGTGCGCCAAGGCGTTTCTGATCGATCCCAACCGTGACAGCCAGGCGCCTTATACCATCTTCCAGCCGCGCAAGCACCACGGGGACGAAAAGATCCTCAAGGCCCAGCAGTGGCTGGAAGCAAATTACGGCGCCACCGTGGCCATCGACGACCTGGCCGCCCAAGTGGGCATCAGCCCGCGGCATTTTAAGCGCCGCTTCCGCAAGGCCACCGGTGAAACCCCCTTGGGTTACCTGCAGAACGTGCGCATCGAAGCCGCCAAACAGAAGCTCGAGAACACCCAGGAGAACGTCAACGAGATCACCTACTGCATCGGCTACGAAGACAGCAGCACCTTCCGCCGCCTGTTCAAGAAGCACACCGGCATCTCGCCGCGGGAGTACCGTGACAAGTTCTGCGGCCTGAAGGTCGCCTGAGGGCCGTCAGGTCTCGAAACGCTTGGTGCAGGCCCGGCAGCACGGATCGGGCCGGCCCTCGGCCAGGGCTTGTCGGAAGTCGCGCCAGGCCGGGCTCTCCCAGACTTCCAACGGTTCCTGGTCATGGAGGTTGCCGAAGACCCGGCGCAGGGGGTCGTCGCCGGTCAGGGGCACCTGGGTCCGGGTGCAGGGGGACATGCCGCCGTCCACGCCGACGAAGAGGGTGCGCTCGGGGTTCTCCCGGCAGCGGGTGCCGGGCGCCGTTGGATCAGGCAAGGCGTAGTGAAAGGCGATCCCCAGGCTGTGGGCCTCGGCCGCCGCTGTTTGGAGCAAATTCCTGGCTCGGGCCAGCTTTTCGGTCTCGTGGCAGGCGAAGCCGTCGGCGGCCAGGTGGGGTGCCGGCAGGTAGTCCAAGGTGCTGACCACCGCGGCGTGCACGCCCAGGCGCTGCATCAGGGCCGGCAGTTCGGCCACCGCCGCCATGCTCGAGGCCAGCATCAGGTAGGCGATGTGGATTTCCAGGTGCACCCCCTGGCGCTCCCGGCGCACCCGTTGCAGCGCTTCGATGGCCGCGCAGACCGTTTCGAAGGCGACGCCGGCCCGGGCCGCGTTGCTGGCCGCGTCGGTGCCGGCCAGGGAAAAACCGATGATGTCGATGCCGCTGGCCACCAGGTGTTCGGCCAGATCGGCATTCATCCCGCTGCCGCAGGTGGTGGTGGAAACGGCGCAGCCCGCCTTGCGCGCCAGGGCCGTCATCTGGAAGAAGTCGGGGTGCAGCAGCGGTTCGCCCCAGCCTTGCAAGTGCACGCGTGTGGTCTTGCGCAGCAGGGGCCACAGGCGCGTGAACGGCTCCCAGTCCAGGTCGGCCGAGCGCCAGCGCTTGGCCAGCAGGGTGTGGGGGCAGTAGCGGCAGCGGCCGGCGCAGCGGGTGGTGATCTCCACCTGCAGGCAGTCGATGGGGCGCCGGGCGCCGCCCAGCAGCTCCTTGAGCGTCTCCCAGAAACCGGTGGGCCTGAACGCATCCAGTGACTTGTCGCCCCGGCCTGGGGAGGTTATAGTAAGCGGCTTGTGTGCCATGGCCGATCTTGGAACGGCCGGCGGAGAAATTCAATCGGAAAAGCCACGTTGCCCCCTGTTTTGTTGATAAACGCTGTTTGATGGGTTATTGTACCCCCAGTTATTCAAAAACTTAGAAACTGGGGGCAACCGCCGTGGTGATCCAAGGAATCCTTGAGGAGAGTCGGGCAACCTATCGGGCGCAATACCAGCAGGTCATGACCCGTCTCATCCATATCCCCAAGGGTACGCTTCGGCTTCGGACGCGTAAGGGTTCGCGCTATTGGTATTTGCGCCGTTTCACGCCGGCAAAAGGCTATGCAGATCTCTACCTGGGCTTGGCCGGCAATGGCGATGTCGAGAATCTCGTGGCGTTCATCGGCGAGCGCAAACAGCGTCTGGAGGAGCTCAAGGCCGTCAAGGCGGCATTGCGGCAGTTGGGGGTCAAAAAAATGGAGCTTCAAGAAAGGGGCTATCATCAGATGTTCACCGCGTTGCTGGAAGCCTTCGGCAAAGCGGGTTTGTGGGATGAGGGGTTGATGCTCATCGGCTCCTGGTGCTTCAATGTCTATGCCCAGGCCTTCGATGTCGAATACTACCCGCTCAGAACCATGGACTTCGATTTCGGCTTGCGAATTCCCTATTCGGGCGATAAAGCCGATATTCATGAACTGCTGCTCGATCTTGGTTTTAGCGCCAGAGTCGACATGGCCTACGACAAGGTGGACTACGTGCTGCCCGGAGTAGGCATGGTCCAGGTGTTCATCGATCGCGACCAGGCCACCGATCAACAGATCAAGGCGCTCAAGCAGGATCTGCGCCTTCGCCCGGCCCCGGTTTCATATCTCCGACTGCTTATCGATCATCCCGTCCAGGTCAAGATCCACGGGGTCCACAAGTCCATCATCCTTCCGGCCATGTCCGCATTTTTCGTTCACCGACTGATCACGGCTTCGTCCGGCGAATATCGGGATGCCGCGCTGCAACGCGGCAAGATTCGAAAGGACTACAAACAGGCGGCGTTGGTGGCCAAGAAGATTTTGGAAAACCAAGACCTGCGAAGGCATTTGGTGCGGGTCATCGATCGATTGACGGCCGATGAGCGGCACAAAATGGCAGCCGGCGCGGCGGCGGCCAAGGAGTATATTAAGGCGCCGGACCTGTCGGAAGAAGATATCCTGTGGATTCAAAAAGCACTGGCGGCAAGTAATGCCGCCACTTAATTTCAGAAAAAGGAAGCTACCATGACCCTCGCCGTCCTCAACTTCGAGCTGCCCGACCCTTTGCTGGAGCGGCTGCGCCAGCGCTTTCCCCAACTCACCATCGAGCGCTGCCCGGATAAGGATTCGCTCTTCGAGCACCTGCCCCGGGCGGAAATTTTGATGACCTTCATGCAGTGCAGCCAAAAAATGCTCGATGCTGCCCCCAACCTCAAGTGGATTCAGGCCATCAGCGCCGGTGTCGATTTTCTGCCCCTGGACGAGATCCGACGCCGGGGCATCCTGCTCACCTGCGGGCGGGGCACCAGCGCCATCCAGATGGCCGAGTACGCCACGGCCGCCATGATCAACCTGGCGCGCAACTTTCACCTCATGTTCCGCAATCAGGTGCAGGCCAAGTGGGAGCGAAAGGTGCCCCAGCAGGAGGTCTACGGCGCCACGGTGGGCATTCTGGGACTGGGGGCCATCGGTGCGGAGATCGCGAGGCGGGCCGCATGCATGGGCATGCGCGTGGTCGGTGTGCGGCGTTCGGCCGCGCCCATGGAAGGGGTGGCGCACGTATTGGGACCGGAGCGGATGGCGGAAGTATTCCAGCAGAGCGACTATGTCATCAATCTGCTGCCGGCCACGCCCGCCACCCGGCGGATCGTCGACCGCAAGTACTTCGAGCTGATGAAGCCCACGGCCTGCTTCATCAACATGGGCCGCGGCGCCACGGTCAACGAAGAGGATCTGGTCGAGGCCCTGCGCGCGAAGAAGATCCGCGCCCTGGTCAGCGATGTCTACGAGGTCGAGCCCCTGCCGGCCGACAGCCCGTTGTGGCGCCTGGAGAACGCGATCCTCACCCCGCATGTCTGCGGCGCTTCGCCCCAGTACATGCAGCGGGCCACGGAGATCATCGAACACAACCTTGGCGTCTACACCAGCGGCCAAGGCCAGATGATCCAGCGTGTGGATCTGGCGGCGGGCTATTGAATCGGTCCATCCGGCCGGCACCGAAGCTCCCGGATGCCCCGATGCTCCAAATAAAAATTGACTTGTGTTCAGCATCTGCGCCATCGTGCGCAAGCACGAGCGCCGGATCATGGCAAAGTCCGGCATCGATTTTGGGTACTTTTACGTGGCCCTGGGCCGGCACCTGCCCCAACAAGAAAATGAAGGAAAGGATCACCGCCATGGGTAGCATCACCGATAAAAGAATCATCACCGCCGCCGTCACCGGGGCCATCCACACCCCGGCCATGTCGCCCTATCTGCCGCTCACGCCCCGGCAGCTGATCGAGGACATTATGAGCGTCTACGACGCCGGCGGCGCGGTGGCCCACCTGCACGTGCGCGATCCGGCCACCGGCCAGCCCAAGGCCGATCAGGAGATCTTCAGGGAGGTGGCCGGCGAGGTCCGGCGCCGCTGCGACATCATCCTGTGCCTGACCACCGGCGGCAGCCTCGGCGACACCGTGGAAAACCGGGGCAAGGTGGTCTCCACCTTGAAACCGGAACTGGCCAGCCTGAACGGGGGTTCCATGAATTTCGCCCTCTTCCAGGTCGCCGCCAAATTCGAAGGTCAGTGGAAGTACGATTGGGAGCGCCAGTACCTGGCCGGCACCGAGGATTTCATCTTTCCCAACACCTTTCTGACCATCCGCCAGTTCGCCGAGTTGATGGGCCGCAACGGCACCAAGCCCGAATTCGAGATCTACGACGTGGGCATGATCAACAACCTGGCCCATCTCATCGATGCCGGCCATATCCGCAAGCCGGTCTATCTGCAGTTCGTGCTGGGCATCCTGGGCGGCATTCCGGCCAGCGTGGAGAACCTGGTCTACCTGGTGCAGACCGCCCAGCGGCAGATCGGCGATTTCCAGTGGTCGGTGTGCGCCGCCGGCCGCGCCCAGTTCGCCATGACCACCCACGCCCTGCTCATGGGCGGCCATGCCCGGGTGGGCCTGGAAGACAATCTTTACCTGGAAAGAGGCGTCCTGGCCAAAAACAGCGGCGAGCAGGTGGCCAAGCTCAGGCGCATCGCCGCCGAACTGGGCATCGAAACCGCTACGCCGGCCGAGGCGCGCCAGATTCTGGGCCTGAAAGGGCTCGACCACGTTGCCTATTAAAAAACCTTACTGCACCATCACCCCCCTGCCAGGGGGGCAACCATTCAGTCCGGGAGGTCCGCATGAAACAGCCCAAAGTTCTTTGGCGACCCTCTGAAGCCCTCATGCAAAACTGCAGGATGATGGGCTTCATGAACGCGGTCAACCAACGCTACCATTTGTCGCTTTCCGATTATCAGCAGCTCTGGCAATGGTCTGTGGACCATATTCCGGAATTTTGGGGCCTGTTCTGGGAGTTCGCCGACATCATCGCCAGCAAACCCTTCACCAAAGTGGTGAGCGATCCCTACAAAATGCCCGGGGCGCGCTGGTTCATCGGCGCCGAGCTGAACTTCGCCGAAAATCTGCTGCGCTTCCGGGACGACCGGCCGGCCCTGATTTTTCAGGGCGAAGGCCAGCCCCGCACAAGCTATTCCTACCGCCAGTTGCATGCCGAGGTCAGTCGCGTGGCCCAGGCCCTCAAAGCCGCCGGCGTCACCCGGGGCGACCGGGTGGCGGGCTTCATGCCCAACATGCCCCAGACCATCATCGCCATGCTGGCGGCCGTGAGCCTCGGCGCCATCTGGTCTTCTTCGTCGCCGGACTTCGGTATCAAGGGGGTCCTGGACCGCTTCGGCCAGATCGAGCCCAAGGTGCTCTTCACGGCCGACGGCTACTTTTACGGCGGCAAAAACTTCGACAGCCTGGAGCGGGTCGGCAGCATCCTCAAGCAGCTGCCCAAGGTGGAAAAAGTGGTGGTGGTCGGCTACACGACGCCGACGCCGGACCTGGGCAAGGTGCCCAAGGCGGTGGCCTGGGACGCTTTCGTGGCGCCCTACGAGCCGGCGCCCATCGACTTCGTCCAGGTGCCGGCCGAACATCCCCTGTACATCATGTACAGTTCGGGCACCACCGGCAAGCCCAAGTGCATGGTGCAGAGCCATGCCGGCATTCTCCTCAACCAACTCAAGGAGCATCTGCTGCACTGCAACCTGGGGCGCGAGGATGTGCTGTTCTACTTCACCACCTGCGGCTGGATGATGTGGAACTGGATGGTGTGCGGCCTGGGTGCCGGGGCCACGCTGGTACTCTACGACGGGTCGCCTTTTTATCCGGGCCCCGAGACCTTGTGGCAACTGGCCGAGCAGGTGGGCATCACCGTCTTCGGCACCAGCGCCCGCTATATCGCTTCCCTGGAGGAGGCGGGCTACAAGCCGGGCAGCGCCTGCGACCTGTCCAAGCTGCGCATGATCTGCTCCACCGGCTCCCCGCTGGCGGTCTCCGGATTCGAGTATGCCTACCGCGAGATCAAGGCCGACATGCAACTGGCTTCGATCAGCGGCGGCACCGATCTCAACGGCTGCTTCGCCCTGGGCACGCCGTTGCTGCCGGTGCATGCCGGAGAACTCCAGGGGCCGGGGCTGGGGCTCAAGGTCCACGCCTACGACGAGTCCGGGCAGCCGGTCCATGACCAGACCGGCGAGCTGGTCTGCACCGCGGCCTTTCCCAGCATGCCGGTTTACTTCTGGAACGACAGCGACGGGCAGCGCTACCAGAACGCCTACTTCAACCGCTATCCGGGCGTGTGGACCCACGGCGATTTTATCAGCATCAACAGCCAGACCCGGGGCATCACCATCTACGGCCGCAGCGACGCCACCCTCAACCCCGGCGGCGTGCGCATCGGCACGGCCGACATCTACACGGCCCTGGAAAGCGTGCCCGAGGTGGCCGACAGCGTGGTGGTCGGCCAGAAGTGGCATGGCGACGTGCGCGTGGTGCTCTTCGTCACCCTGGCCAAAGGGCTGACCCTGGACGAGGCGCTGGGCAAAAAAATCAAAAAGGCCATCCGCGATGCCTGCAGCCCGCGCCACGTGCCGGCCAAGGTCATCCAGGTGCAGGAGATTCCCTACACCATCAATATGAAGAAAGTCGAGCTGGCCGTGCGCAACACCATCCACGGAGAGCCGGTGACCAATCGCGACGCTTTGGCCAACCCGGACTGCCTGCGCCAGTACGAAGGCCTGGAGGATTTGGATCGGTAGACCCTGTCGCCGGCCGGCGAGATCGAGGTGGCCCCACTCATTTTTTCGGGCACCCGTCCGCCGTATCTGTGCGGGAGGGAACACTTCTCGAAGCGACATGACGGAAAAAGGAAAACAACCGGATGGATTTAAAGCTTGAAGGCAAGGTAGCCGTCGTCACCGGCGCGGGCAACGGAATCGGGCGGGGCATTGCCCTGGGGCTGGCCGCGGAGGGAGCCACGGTGGTGGCCGCGGACCTGAACGCCGCAGACGCAGAGCGGGTCGTGGCCGATATCGCCGCCCAGGGGGGCAAGGGCTTGGCCCTGCAGACGGATGCCACCGAGGAGGCTGCCGTAACTGCCATGGTGGCCCAAAGCCTGGCGGCCTTCGGTCAGATCGATATCCTGGTCAACAACGTGGGTGGCGGCGTCGGTCCCGAGCTGCTGGTGAAGCTCTCCGTGGCCGAGTGGGACCGGGCCATGGCCGTCAACCTGCGCAGCGTCTTTCTGTGCGCCAGTGCCGTGGCCCGGGAGATGATGCCGCGCCGGCAGGGCAGCATTATCAGCATCGCTTCCATTTCCGGCAAGCTGGGCGAATCGCTCATGGGGCCCTATTGCGCCGGCAAGTTCGGGGTCATCGGTTTGACCCAGGTGCTGGCCAAGGAGCTCGGCCGTTACGGGATCACGGTCAACGCCGTCTGCCCCGGGTATGTCTGGACCCCGGGATGGGAGAATATTGCCCGGGTGCTGCGGGCCAACTACACCACGCTGGCCGAAAAGAGCACCGAGCAGATTTTTCAGGAGCGGGTGCGCGCCACGGTCCCGCTGGGTCGGCCCCAAACCCCCGAAGAGATCGCCAGCCTGGTGGCCTTCCTGGCCTCCGCCCAGGCCCGCAGCATCACCGGCCAGGCCATCAACGTGGATGGCGGCGCCGTGATGCATTAGGGCCCGGTTGGCGTCACGCCAATGGCCAGGCCTTCCAGCCCGGGACGGCAATCACTCCGGGCTCGATATCGAAGGCCGAACGGGTCGTGCAGGCCACGTAAGCGCTTTGGACCATGGCCGGGCCATAAAAGTTCTTCAGGGCGCGAATCCCCTTGGCATCCTTGCCCTCCGGCCGTTCGGCCAGCTTGCACTCCACGGGGATTATTTTCTGATCTTTTTCGATCAGCAGATCCACTTCGCTGCCGACCTGATCGCGCCAATACCAGAGGCTCAAGGAAGGCTCGCGCCAGTCCCGCCACCGGACCCATTGGTTGATCACATGGTTTTCCCAGACGGCGCCGGCCTGCATGGACGACCAGAGCGCTTCCGGCGAGCCAAACCCCATGAGGTAAGCGGCCAGACCGGTATCGGTGAAGTAAAGTTTCGGACTTTTGGTCAGGCGCTTGCCCAGGGAACGGTAGTAGGGCTCCAGCAGAAAGAGTTGATTGGAGGCTTGCAGCACGCTGAGCCACTGTTTGGCGGTGGGGGTGGAGATGCCCACATCCCGGCCCAGTTCCGATAGATTGAGGGTTTGGGCGCAGCGCGCCGCGCAGGCCCGCAGAAATCGCTCGAAGTCCCGGAGGTTGCCGACCCGGAGCAGGTTGCGGATATCCCGTTCGATGTAGGTGGCCACATAGCCTTGATACCAGCGATCCCTGGCGGGTGACGTTTCGGGATCGGCCCACAGGGCCGGATAACCCCCTTTCCAGGCAAACGCCTTCCACGCCGGATCGATGCCGGCCACTTTTTGGGCCTGCTCCCATTCGAAGGCCGACAATCCGGAAAAAGGGATCACGGCGGCCCGGCCGGCCAGGCTTTCGGAAACCGATTGCATCAGCATGAAGTTCTGAGAGCCGGTCAGGATAAACAGGCCGTTCTCGCCTCGGCGGGCATCCACGGCGCTTTTGATGGTTTTGAAAAAGGAAGGGGCGTACTGGATCTCATCCAGGAGCACCGGGGGCGGATGCGATGCCAGAAACTCCTCCGGCCGGGTCTCGGCGCTTTCCGCCAGCGTGCCGGCATCCAGACCGACATAGGCATAGTCCGGAAAGGTGCGCTCCAGGATTGAGGTTTTACCCACCTGCCGGGGGCCGATGAGCACCAGTACAGGAAATGTCTTGGCCAAGGCGCGCAGCTCTTGGGATATTTCCCTTTGAATCCACATGATTGACAAATTTAAAGTTGAACTTTAGAAATGTCAAATATTATTTTAAACATTTATGATCCGTCCGTCTATGGATCGGTTCAACCTTCCTGCCTGGTAATGCCCAGCCGGATCATCTTGCGGCGCAGGGTGTTCTTGTCGATTCCCAGGACCCGGGCCGTGGCCACGATTTTATTGCCGTGGCGGCGCAGGGTTTGGGCGATGGCGATGCGCTCGATCTCCTGGAGCGTCACGCCGGCGGGCGTCTTCACCTGCTCGCCAAGGGGGATCAGATGCTCCGGCAGGTCCTCCAGCCGGATGATGTCGTCCCGGCAGAGGATGAAGGCGTGCTCCACGGCGTTCTCCAACTCGCGTACGTTGCCCGGCCAATCGTGCAGCATCAGGGCCGCCAGGGCCTGCCGGGAGGCGCCGGTGATGCTCCTTCCCTTCTGGTGATTGAAGCGGTCGATGAAGCAATCCAGCAGCAGCGGGACGTCCTCCTGCCGTTCGGAGAGCGGTGGAAGAACGATCTTGAACACATGAATCCGGAAGTAGAGATCTTCCCGGAATTTTTCGGTCTTGACCATCTGGCTGAGGTTGCGGTGGGTGGCGGCGATGATCCGGGCGTTGGTGGTCACAGGTTTGCCCGAGCCCAGGGGTTCGTACACCCGGTGCTGCAACACGCGTAGCAGCCGCACCTGGACGGCTGGGGAGATGTCGCCGATCTCGTCCAGAAAGATGGTGCCGTTCTGGGCCAGTGCGAAGCGTCCGGGGTTGTCCTGGCGGGCGTCGGTGAACGCGCCGGCCTTGACGCCGAACAGCTCGGCCTCGATGAGCGTGTCGGGCAGAGCCCCGCAGTTGACGGCTATGAACGGTCCGTCGCGGTGGGGGCTGTGGTGGTGGATGGCCCGGGCGATCAGCTCCTTGCCGGTGCCGCTGGCCCCCTCGATCAGCACCGTGCTGCCGCTGGCCGCCACCTGGGGCAGCAAGCCGAAGATCTTGAGCATCTTGGGACTCTTGCTGACGATATCCTCGAAAGTGTGCTGTTGATGCAGGGCTTTCTGGAGCGCCTGGATCGCGGTGATGTCCTGGAAGGTCTCGACGCCTCCGATGATCCGTCCCTGGTCATCCTCGAGCAGCGTGGTGGTGACGCGGATGGGGATCCGTTTCTTGTCGGCCCGATAAACATGCACCGGCATGTTGGTGATGGGTACCCGGCGCTCCATGGTCCGGCGCAACACGCAGCCGGTTTCGCACACGTCGGCCCGGAAGACTTCGAAACAGTAGCGGCCCAGGGCTTCGGCGCGCCCGATCCCGGTGATCCTCTCGGCGGCCCGGTTGAAGGCGGTGATGCGCCATTCGAGGTCCACCGTGAACACCCCCTCTTCGAGGCTGTCCAGGATCAGTTCGATGTGCTGCCGCGGGGTGCCTTCCGGTTTCGCTGCCATGCCATTCGGGCCTGTTTGAGAGGGATCATGCCAGGGGCCAAAGCTGATGGGTGCAGTTTGTTCCCAATTGGCCTCCGCGTCAAGACCGGGTTGGGCCCCAGGGCCGTCCAGCGAACGGGGCCGGCAATCGCCGGCCATTCCAACCTTCAGAATTCAAAAGAAAAGCTTCCATATCCGCCACGCGGGTCAGGGCCGGGCATGCAATTTGCTGTTCCTTCCGTCAGCTTGATTCGCGGCCGTCCGGCCATGCTTAAGAAAGCTAACCCACATGGATCGTACACCCTCAGGCCTTGATCGTCCCATGGGCACGTGGTGCGCGGCGGTGCCGCGCTTCAGGGGAAGGGTTTCACCGGTTTTGGATACCTGCACCCAGTTGTGCGTGTTGGCGCCGGAGTCCAAGGATGGGGGCGCTTATTGGACCGCTCCCCTGAAAAAGGTTTCGCTTTACGAACGGGTCCTGGAAATCCAGCAACTGGAGGTGGACCTGATCATCTGCGGCGCGGTGAGCGACCTCTTCCAGGCCCTTCTCAAAGAAGCCGGCATCCAACTGATCTGCGGGATTGCCGGCGACATCGGCGAGGTGATCGTCGCCTTTCGAAACGGAACCCTGGATCAGCCCCGCTTCCGCATGCCCGGCTCGGAATAGGGCGGCTGCCAGGGAACATTCCGCATCCGGTGCCCTTCTCTCCAGGAAACCATTTGTTCCCGTTCGTCTCCGGCCGCCGTCCTTTTTGGCAGGCATTCTCGCACGATGACAATCAAATCGAGCGGATACCGCCATGTGCGGCCGTCGTCGCGCCGCTGGCACCGCGGTTGCTTAGTGCTTCTGCGAGAGCAGCCCTTTAAATGCCGCAAGTTCATGGGGACGGCGAAATCCCACTCATCTTTCATCTCCGGCTCCGCCGGCTCATGTCAAAGGAGGCTTAAATGGAGCGTTTCGGCACAGGTTATCTGGAGGAGCGTAAACTGGTGCAGCGCTGGCCGCAGCCCATCGCGGCCATCGTGGCCCTGGTGCTCACCGTGGCATTTTTTTACGCCACCTGGTGGATCTTTCAGGACCCGCGCGGCTGGATGCGCATGTACACCCCTTATGTCGGTTACATGTACACGCGCTGGTGGCTGATCGTGCTGATCTGGATGGTCTACCTTTTCAACTACTGGCCCTTTAAACGCAGCTGGCTGGAAAACACCCACCCGGTGGTCAAAGGCGCGGTATTAACGGTGATCTCGGTGGTGCTGCTGTGGGTGCTCATCAAGGGTTTTTTCGTGTCCTTGCTGGGTAACTTCGGCATCGCCTATTTCAATCCCGGCAACCTGATGAAACTGCCGCGCATGACCGAGTTTTTCGCCTTGGAGTACGCCTCCCTGGCCTGCTTGATGTTCGCGGCCATCGCCTCCTGGCTCAGCCCGGCCTGGGTGGTGGCCTGCGAAGAGGTGCCTTGGAAGCACATGGAGCAGCCCGGCAAGGGCATCAGCATTCTGGTGGCCACCTTCTTTTTGAGCACCCTGATTTACTTCATGACCATGCACTCCCACATGGGCATTCTGTACTACCCGTGGCAGTATTTCACCTCCATCGCACCGCCCTATTGGGAAAAGTTCGCCAACACCGTTTCGGGCAACTTCCACGTGTCCTGGATCATGTGCTGCACGGTGACCGTCTGGCTGGTGGAAACCATCTGGGAGCGTTTCCCGTTCAAGTTGATCCGGACCCCCTGGTTGCGCCGTATCGTGGCTTTTTTCGGGATCATCGCCATCGCCTGGGCCATGCACTTTTTCCTCTATTTCGCGCAGGAGCTCACCTGGGGGCCGGCCATCCGCGGCACGCGCCTGATCAATGCACCCGATTGGCGCTGGCTGCACGTGGGTGAGATGGCGGTCTTTTTCCTGGTGCCCGCCCTGTTCCTCAATTTTTACTGCGGCAACTGGCCTAAAAAATTCAGCCTGCCGGTGAACGTGCTGATCCGCACCGTCATCACCCTGGCCGCGGCCCTCGTACTCTACTTCTTTTACTACAAGACCTCCCACGATTTCCTGGGGACCCAGAAGGGTTTCATGCACGAGCAGCAGTTCCCCATGATCCCTACCATCTGGCTGATCGATATATGGCTGGTGCACCACTGGTTCATGGACAACTGGCCGGCCTGGAAGATGGTCCCCAAGAGCGCTACGGAAATCGCGGCCGAACACGCCGCCGAGCAGGCTCAAATCGATGCCGTTCAATGGAATCCGGCCTTGGGCATGGGTCTGGGGGTCGGCGTTCTGGGGGGTGTGGCCGTCTATTTCATCGTCCTGAGCATGCTGCCCTGGGCCTTTAACGCCATTACGGTCATTAAATAGAAAACAAGGAGGAACCATGTCTGAAGATAAAGGCAAGATCAGCCGCCGGGACTTTTTTAAAGGGGCGGCCATGGGGTTGCTGGGCGGTACCGCCCTGGGAATGGGACTGTACTCCTATTCGCCCTGGCGCAAATCGTACTTTCCCGAAGTGCAACGCAAGCTGGTGGATATCGGCGTCTGCAAGTCGCTCAAGGTGACGAATATTTCCGAGACCAGCTGGTTCGAAAACGCTGCGCTCATGGGCGACATCAAGGGCGCGGGTGGTCTGTTGGTGAACCAGTACAGCTACAACTGGCCGCCCTTCGGCGACGGCACCGGCCTGGGCAAAGGCAGCTACGAGAAGGGCATCGCCCAGGTCCGGCATCTGCTGCCCCACGATTTGGAGCAGGCCTGGGCCATTACCGAGAAGCTGTCGGTCAGTCCTAAAAACGCCGGCGGTTTCGCGGCCCTGGTGGAGATCGAGGAACTGGACGGCCGCAAGCGCAAGTTCCTGCTGGACAGCGGCTGGTCTTACCAGTGGATGGACGAGTGCTTCAAGCGCGAGGGCATCGATGAGATGCTCAAAAACCGCGAGATCGAGGCCTTGATCATCTCCCACGAGCACTTCGATCACTTCTGGGGGATCCCGGTCACTTACAAGTATGACCCGACCATCACCACCTACATCCCGGACGGGTTCTACCCCGAGGGGTTGCAGTATATCAAAGACTCCGGCCACAAGGGCAAGGTGGTCACGGTCAAGCCTGGGCTCAACCCGATGATCCCGGGCCTGGCGACCTTTGTCTTCGCCGTGCCCATCATCTGCCGGGTCTACGGCGAGCAGGCGATCTACGTCAACATCAAGGACCTCGGCTTGACCAGCATCACCGGTTGCTGCCACTTCGGCATCATCCAATTCTCCGAGACCGCCTACCGGGAGATCAAGTACGAAAAGGACCAGCTTTACGGCATTTACGGCGGCCTGCACATCTCGCCCTTCGAGGACTGGGACCCCAAGTACGACGACCTGGTGCTCTCCCTGGGCAAGTACGGCTACCAGAAGATCGGCTGCAACCACTGCACCGGCATCCTGTGCGCCAAGAAGTTCATCGAGCGGGGGTACCCGGTGCAGAAGGGCACAGCCCGTAACCGTTCCGTGGACCCGGCCTATCTGGGCAACGGCGACCGGATCGGCTACGGCATCGACGTATAAGATATGCGGCGGCGGCCCGGGACGGTTCCGGCCGCCGCTGGATTACCAGGGAAGCATGCAGCTTGAACATTTCTACAGGGACGACCCCCAGGCGCCGTCGGAGGCGCGGCTCCAGGCGCTGATGCGGGCCATCGTGATCCACATCCAGTTTCTGCCCGCCCTGCGGCATGCCCTGGGGTGGCGGGGGCTCAAGCAGTGCGTGGCCGCGGTGGAAGGTTGGACCGCGCGGGTCCAAGGCTGCGCCGGGGTGTTCGGGCTTTCCTTCGAGGGGGCGGCGCCCGGGGCGGCCTGGCTCGCCGGAAGCTTCGGGCTTTGCTATTTTCCTGACCCGGAAGAGCCCCTGGTGGAGAACTTTTCGGTGCGCGCCGCGGCCTATACCCAACGGGAAGACTATGCGCCCCGGATTCGGGAGTTCCTGCGCCATCCCGAGCTGCAGGATCTTTTCGGAATAGGCCGCCTTCATCTCGCTTTGCGTCCGGCGCCCCTGGCTCTGGTGCTGGGTCTGGAAAGCCTTTCGACCCAGCGCACCATCGCCGCCGACGGTCTGTCCGTCGTAATGAATGGAAAGTCGGTTGAGTTGGTGCCGCCGGGGGGAAGAGATCAGGATCTGCCGGCTTTTGCCGTGGCCCTGCCGTTTTTCGAGGCCCTGGCGGCCGCTGTGGGTTTCAACGTCGAACAGCCGCCCGATCTGCTCAGCGAGCGGCGTTTCCCGGCCACCCAGCATTTCTATGATGCCGTTGGCGGCAGGCGCACGGCACCCGCGGCCGATGCCTGGCACAAGGTGCTGTCCCTGGGGTATGGTGAAGACGATCCGACGCTGTTTCCGGACGCGCTATGGCCCGAAGGCAAAGCTTCTTTGGGCGACCTTAAGGCCCGCGACCCCGACAGCGTTCCGGACGATTATCGGGAGCGGCTCTGGTGGCGCGCTCACACAATCCAAGCGAGCCACTGTCTGGATAAGAAAATTCTGGGAATCGACGAACGGCCACCGTTGATCATCCTATCCGGATTCCTGGGCGCCGGCAAAACCAGTTTCCTGCAACACTTCATCGAGTACCAGACCCAGCGCAGCCGCTTTGTGGCCGTGATCCAGAACGAGATCGGGGCCATTGGCCTGGACGGCAAACTGCTGGACTACACGGTGACCGAGATCGACGAAGGATGCGTCTGCTGCGGCCTGGTGGGTAATCTCAAAGTGGCGGTGGCCGGTATCCTGGATAGCTTTTCGCCGGACTATATCATCCTGGAGACCTCGGGCCTGGCCAACCCGCTCAATCTATTGGAAGAGATGGTGGAATTGGAGGAGCGGGTGCGCTTCGACTGCACCGTGACCGTGGTGGATGCCCTGAACTTCGACGCGGCCCAGGCCCATTCCGTTATCGCCGCCGACCAGATCCGGGCCGCGGACGTGCTGATTCTCAACAAATGCGACCTGGTGAACGACGCCCAGCGCCAGATGCTGCGCCAGCGGCTGGCCGCGCTCAAGCCCAATGCGCCGGTCTTCGAGACCACGGGCGGGGATCTGAATCCGGCGTTCATCCTGGATGGGGATGGAGCGAGTTCGCATGGCGGCCGCGCCGTGATCCACGGCGGCCCCATTCACGCCACCCACGCCCACGACGGCCTGCACGCCAGCAGCCTTACCGCTGTCCGCAGATTGGACCGGTCCAAATTGCTGAACGCGCTGGCCGCAATCCCGCCATCGATCTTCCGCATCAAGGGCATCGTCGATCTTTCCGATCCATCCCAAACCATGCTGCTCCAATACGTGGCCGGCCGCTACGAGCTCTCTGACCTGCCCCACCCGCCCACCGCACAGCGCTTTCTGACCTTCATCGGCCAGTCAGAGGATAGTAAATGCTTCCCTCATGTCGAAACATTGATCCGAGCGGCCGAAGCATGAGATGCGAGGTCATGGATCAAGCGGGAGAATCAATGCTGCTTACCGCCATGACTATTTGAATTGCGCGTCTTGGCGTGGGCCTTGAACCCGGCCGGTGTGAGATCGATGGTGATGGATTGGGCTGCAGCCGCCAGTTCCTTGTCGATGAGATAGTAGCAGCCATCGATTTCGAACACTTCGTCCGTCGCTTTCGGCTCGTCCAGGGCTATGCCGAAGCTGGGCGGCCCACCGTCCCTTTCTCTATAAGAGATGCGGATCGGCACCACGGGCTTGTCCCTGAAGTAATCGGACAGGCGTTTGCGGGCTTCGGTGGTCAGCGTCAGCATGTGTTACACCTCCTGGCGAACGATGGCGGTTTTGGCCGCGGGCTTGTCGGCTGCCGCGACCAGAAGACCCGATTCCCTGGGCAGACGGACCACCATGACCGGGATGACGCTGTGGCGCAGGACCTCTTCGGCGATGCTGCCGATGAGGCGCTCTTCCAGCTTGCCGTGGCCGTGGGTGCCCATGACGATCAAATCGAACCCGCCCGCCTGGGCCGTGGCGACAATCGTGCGGGCCGGGGGGCCCACCTGAACCAGGATGTGCTCTTCGGCCAGCGGACACTTGGGCATCTGGCGGGTCACCTGGGCGGAGGTCTCGCGTATTCTTTGGAGAATGGCCTGTCGGGCCTTGTCGATGGCCCCGCGGTTGAGGCGTTCCCACGCGTCGCGGTCCATGTGATCGGCCAGATCGATGCCGGCGCCGCTGGAAAACTCTTCCAGCATATCCGGGATCACGTGCAGCACGGTCACTTGGGCGCCGTAACGATCCCCCAGGCTGCATGCATAGCGCACGGCGTGGCGCGCGGTTTCGGACAAATCCGTGGCATAGAGAATCCGCTTGAATTCCGGCACCAGGCCAGGGCCCGCCAGGGGAGCCGGCTCAACCGGTGCGGTCGCCAGGGCCATGGCGGGCAGCGGCTGGGGCGCGGCCGTGGGCGTTGCCTTGCCGAAAATGGTGTCCACCAGGCGGACGTACCAGGCGGCCGATTGGATCTGGACCACGTAGGCCAGGGCGATGAGCAGGGCGATGGTCAGCCCCTGCTTGCCGAAGGCGGTCATGGCGATGGCCAGGGCGATGGAGAGATCGCGCATCACCACGCCGAAGACCATGGCGACGGCGTCGCCGCGCTTGAAGAAGAGCCGGCCCACCACCGAGAGCAGGATGTAGGTGGCCAGGTAGAAGACGGCCAGGGGAATCAAAATCGCCAGGATGTCGCCGGGGTTGGCGATGATGTGCCGGGCCTTGAGGGCCATGGCCAGAAAGGCGATGAGGATCACCCCCAGGGCCGAAAAGGGCGGAAACTTGGGCTGGATGCGCTCGCTCCAGACCTTGGGGCCGTATTTTTTCTTGGCCCACGCCTGGGTCAGCAGGCCGGCGCCCAGGGGTACGAAGATGAACAGCACGATCTGCCCGAACATGTGGGCCACGTCCACGTCCACGGTGGCGCCCATGAAGAGCTTGGTGTAGACCGGCGCAGCCAGCGCGCCGATCACCAGGCCGAAGATCACCATCTTGATGGCGGCCTCCTTGTTGCCCTTGGCGAACCCGGTCCACGAGATGGTCATGCCCGAGGTGGGCAGCACGCCGATCAGAAACAGGCCCACGGCCCAGAGGCCGAATTTCTCTTCGCCGCCGGAGAAGAACAGCCGGCCGGTATAAAAAGCCAGCAGCGGGATCAGCAGGAAATTGATCGCCTGGGTGACCGCCTGCAGCTTGAAGTCCTGGCCTTTGAAAATGCTTTTGACGTTCAAGGTGACCATCATGGGGTAGACCATGACGAAGGTCACCGGCACGATCAGGCGCTTCAAGGGCTCGGCATTGAAGAGGTAGCCGAATCCCAGGCCGACCAGCATGGCGGCGGGTATCGACCAGACCAGGTTTTTCTGCAGAATAGAGAGCAGGCGCAGCATTTATCTTCTCCTTGCTTGGACGTTATGATTCCATCAGGTGGCGGGCCTGGTCCGACAGCAGGGACTTGAGCCGATCCAATGAAACGGCATAGGGGACGATCGGTATGCCCATCCAGTCGGAATACTCCAGAAATCCTTCGGGATCGGTGGCCATGAATTCGTCCATGTAGCCGATGGCGTCCAAGACCACCGCCCCGCCGGTGTGCTTGGGGAAGTTTTCGTTGGCCACGGCCTTGTCCCAACCCTTGAAGACTTCTTTGCGGAACTTGATCCAGCCGGGGGTCATCCACCAGACCGCTTCGCTGCCGGCCACCTCCTGGGCGATGCGGGTGCGCTCTTCTTCGCCGGCGATCATGTCCATGCAGTGGGTGGCGTCGATGCGGGCCACTGTTGGGCCCTGTTCGGCGATGATATGCTGCATCAACCGGGTGGGGTCATCGATGTTGACGTAACAGAACTTGCCGCCGTAGACCACGACGACCTTCCCGGTCGTCTCCTTGGCCTTCTGGATGCGGCGTACCAGTTGGCGCTCCAGTTCGGGAATGTCCTGGTGCAGCCCGGGGGTGGTGAAGAGCAGTTGGGGCGTGTCCAGAAAGCCCTGATCTTTGAGGGCATTGAGTTCGAGGCTGAGCGTGCCGCAAGCGACGATGGCAATGCCGGCAAAGGAAGGTTTGTTCATGGGGGTACTCCTCGCTTGGCGGCCTTTTCTCTTCCCGGAACCGAAAAGAGAAAAGGCCGGCCGCTGGATTAAAATTCCGGATTGCTCTTGCTGAGCAGGCCATACCCGCCTTGCACGTTCTTGGTGTTGCGGATGCCGTGGGCCTTGAGCAGCAGTTGGGCTTCATAGGAACGCGGACCGGTGTCGCAGATCAGGCAGACCGGCTGCTCCCGGGGCATTTCGGCGAGCCGCTCGGCCAACTCCGCCTGGGGGATGTTGAGCCAGCGTTCGCCGTACTTCTCCCGGAAGGCTTTGGATTCGACCGGACCGCGCACATCGACCACCATGGTTTTCCGGGCGTTGAATTCGGTGACGAATTCGGCCACATCGATGGGCTCGTTGTAGCCGCCCAGGATGTTGTCCAGGGTGTTGGCGGCGTTGTTGACGATGTCCATGGCCGAGGCGAAGGGCGGCGCGTAGGCCACCTCCAGGGTGGCGATTTCGGCCACATCCACCGCATGGGGCAGCAGCGCGGCCACCGCGTCCACCCGCGCTTTTACGGCGTCGCCATGGACCCCCAGCGCTTCGATGCCCAGCACCCGCTGGCTGCGGCGGTCGGCGATGAGCTTGAGGTGCATCAGGGCGTGGTTGGGATAGAAATGGGCCCGGTCCGCCTGGGTGACCATGGCGTGCACCGGGTCGAAACCGGCCGCCTCGGCCTGGCGGCAGGTGAGACCGGCCTTGGCCACGGCCAGATCGAACACCTTGATGCAGAAGGCGCCCACGGTGCCGTCGAAATGCGCATGGCCGCCGGCGACGTTGGTGCCGATGATCCGGCCCTGGCGGTTGGCCAGCGATCCCAGGGGCATGGGGACGCGCTGGCCGCTGACCCGGTGAAGCATTTCGATGCAGTCGCCGCCGGCATAGATGTCCGGATCGGTGGTGCGCATGCATTGATCCACGATGATGCCGCCCGAAGCGCCCGTGGCCAGGCCGGCCGCCGCGGCCAGCCGTCCGTTGGGGCGAACGCCCACGGCCAGGATCACCATGTCGCAGGGGATACGGGTGGTGCGGGTCTCCACGGCGGTCACGCCGTTTTGGGCGTCGCCCACAATGTTTCGCACCGTATCCGAGAGCCGGATGTGGACCCCCTTGGACTCCATGTGCTTCTGGAGCATCAGGCTCATGTCGGCGCCGATGGCCTGGGGCAGCAACTGGTCGGCCATCTCCACCAGGGTGGTATCCACCTCCCACATGTCGGCCAACGCCTCGGCCATCTCCAGTCCGATGGCGCCCGCGCCGATCACCACGGCCCGGCCCACGCCGCCCTTGGCCACCCGCTCCTTGATATAGTGGGCGTGGGTGAGGTTGGAGACCACCGTGACGCCGGGCAGATCGGCGCCGGGTATCGGCGGAACGACCGGCATGGCGCCGGTGGCCAGCACCAACTTGTCATAGGGCAGGCTCAGGATGCCGCCGGCGTCCAGGTCACGGACGCTCAAGGTTCTCTTTTTGCGGTCAATCGCCAGGGCCTCGGTGCGCGAACGGACCGTGATCCCCTTGACCTTTTGAAAAAAACCAACATCGCGCACGGCGTGCGAGCTGGTGGAGCATAACCCTTCGATATTGGCCACGTCCCCGCCCACATAGTAGGGGATGCCGCAGCCGCCATAGGAAAATTGCGCTTCTTTTTCGACGAGCGCGATATCGGCCGACGGCAGCAACCGTTTAACCCGGCAGGCCACCTTGGGGCCTAATGCCACGCCGCCGACGACAAGTACTTGGAGTCCCATTTCAATCGATCCTTTCCATCGCTTGGTTACAGGCGCTTGGCTACAGGCTGATGACCGTGCTGTCGCAGGCCAGGTGGATCATTTCAGCGGCCGGCGCCAGGCGGGCCCCTTCAATGAGCTCTTTTTCGTCGATCTTGCGCGCCTTGGCGCAGGGGGTGCAGACCAGAATGGGCACCTCGTTGGCCTGCAGGTAGGTGAGCAGATCGTCGGCCACATCGCCCGTGGCGGCGCGCACATGTTCGATGATGCCCTCCTTGGCCAGGTAGACCGCTTCGTCCAGCAGAAAAACGGTCACCTGCTTGCCCTCCTTGTGGGCGATGGTGGCCAGGTGAATGGCCCGGGTGGAGCGGTTGGTGTTGTTGGTGCCGCACGAGAGCAAGACGAGTACTTTGCTGTTCATTGATTTCTCCTTGTTTAATACGATTTGTGACGAACAAACGTTGTTTTCATATCGTTCAGCAAGCCGGCACTTTGCGCAGGCGGATCATCCGCACGCCGCGCTGCACGGCCGATGTTTCTGTGCATACCGTCTCGTATTGGGCCTTGGGCAGGATGCATTGGAGATCTCTTTCGATGCCCGGTTCGATGCAGAGGATCTCGATGGCGTCGCCGGGCCGCATCTTTTTAAAGTGGTTGCAGATCTCCAGCAGCGCAAAGGGGATGATGCTGGTGCGTAAATCAAAAGTTACCATGGCTTTGCCGATGCTATCCGTCATTGCTGAAGGGGCCTTTCCTTCTCTTGCCGCGCATTTTCTTCCGATCTGACTGGGGAGTTGTGCAAGCACGGTGCCATGAAAGGTCTTAGTCTCACCGGCGAACCCGGCAAAAGGTCTGCGGCCCACGCCTCGAATCAAGGGATGCTAAAGTGCGCTGCGGGCGCCCCGGAAACTCGCTGCGCTCAGACAGTCCGGGGCGTTTTCCCTCCGCCGCACTTAAGCATCCCTAAGATTCCACGGCTGACGGGCCGCAGACCCGTTGCCGGCTCCGCCTGCCTCCGTGCTGGCCTCGAGCGCACTATGCCCACGCTTGCGCCCAACCTGTTCATGTGTTAACTTGTCCTACAGTTTGTTGTTAAATATGTGAACAGATGAACGGGTGAACAGTGCAAACGAACCTTCTCAACGATTATTGGAAAGCCGTGGTCGATACGATCCAGGACGGGGTGATGATCGTCAGTCCCGAAGGCACGATCATTTCGGTCAACCGTGGGTTTGAAGAGATCACCGGCTATCGCCGGGACGAGGTGCTGGGCCACTCCTGCGCCATCCTCAACTGCAGCGCCTGCGAGCTGGCCCGCCGGGCCGAGGGGTGTCACTGGTGCGTGATGTTCCAGAAAGGCAATCTGAAGAAGCAAAAGTGCCTGCTGATCCGCAAGGACGGCCGGCCGGTGCACATCCTCAAGAACGCCTCGGTGCTCAAGGACGAAGCGGGCAACATCACCGGCGCGGTGGAAACCATCACGGATGTCAGCGACCTGGTGGAAAAAGAGACCCAGATCGAGACTTTCCGCCGGGAGCTGGATGCCGAAGACCGCTTCCACGGCCTGATCGGCATCTCGGCCCCCATGCAGAAGGTGTTCGAACTGATTACCAACGCGGCCCAGGCCGACGCGCCGGTGATCGTCTACGGCGAGAGCGGCACCGGCAAGGAGTTGGTGGCCAAGGCCATCCACGAGACCGGGCCCCGGGGCCAGAAGCCCTATATCAAGGTCAACTGTGCGGCCCTCAATGAATCGCTCCTGGAAAGCGAGCTCTTCGGCCATGTCAAAGGGGCCTATACCGGGGCCCATCGCAGCCGGGAGGGGCGCTTCGAGGCCGCCGGCGGCGGCAGCATTTTCCTGGATGAAATCGGTGACTTGCCCCTCTCCACGCAGGTCAAGCTGCTGCGGGTGCTGGAAGAAAAAGTGGTCGAGCGGGTGGGCGACAACCAGCCCATTGCGGTGGATGTGCGTATCGTCTCGGCCACCAACCGCGACCTGCCGGCCCTGATCGAAAAGGGCGCCTTCCGCGAGGATTTTTTCTACCGCATCAACGTGATTCCCATCCATGTGCCGGCGTTGCGGGAGCGCAAAGAGGACATTCCCCTGCTGGCCCGTTCGTTCTTCAATCGCATCAAACTCAAAAGCGGCAAGCCCATCGAAGGCATCTCCAACGAGGGCCTGGAAATTCTGGCAGAATATGGCTGGCCGGGCAATGTGCGCGAACTCAGGAGTGCCTTCGAGTTTGCCTTTGTCTCCTGCCAGGAGGCCATCATCCGGCCCGAGCATTTTCCGGCCCACATCCTGGCGCGGGAAAGCCGGCGCTGTGCCCCGGCCGCGGTATCCCCGCAATCCATCGAAGAGATCAAAAAGCAGCGGCTTTACGACGCCTTGCGGCGCGCCAAGGGCAACCAGTCCGAAGCGGCCCGGGTGCTGGGCATCTCGCGCACCAGCATCTGGCAGCAGATGAAGCGCTTCGGCATTCAACCCCGGGAGTTTGTCAATTGAAAATGGCACGCAGTGTGCAGGGCTTAATCGGCAGCTTGGCAGCTATACTTCCATATCTCACTCCACAGCCCAGGGCCTGAGAGGGAAACCTCTCAGGCCCTGACGCGTGGGGGGGGGGCGCGGCAGTTGGCACGGCGTGTGCAAAACGTCGGCGTGTTCAGCGATCGGAAACAACACCTAAGGAGAAGTTATGCCCATCTTCGAATATCAATGTCAAAAATGCCATCATTGCTTCGAGCAACTGGTGCCGGCCGGCCAAAAGGAAAGCAAGCCGGCCTGTCCCCATTGCGGCGCCGGCGAGGTGGCCAAACTGATGAGCTGCATCAACTCCCTGGGCGGCGAGAAGAGCGGTTTTTGTGCCCCCAATTCTTCCGGTTTCTCCTGAGCCAATTGACCGAGGGCGGCGGTCGGCCGCCCCGAAGCGAACGAAAAATATCCACTCACGAGGAGTTGCATCCCATGGGTCAATGCACCTGCCATCCCGAGATCGACAGCCGTTTCCTGTGCATGAAGCACAACCTCTACTTGTGCGAAGAGTGCTTGACCTGCCGGGACCCGGAGATCTACTGCAAATATCGCCCCTCCTGCGCGATCTGGTTCATGACCAAGCGCAAACAGGGCCTGGATCCGGACGAGCCCGCGACGGAGAAACCCGCCGCTTGTAAAGTGGTCTTTCAGCCCGAAGGTCAGGCGGTGACCGTGACCCCCGGCAGCACCTTGTTGGAGGCGGCCAATGCGGCCGATGTCTACATCAACGCCTCGTGCAACGGAAAGGGGTCGTGCGGCAAATGCAAGCTGGTGGTGGAATCGGGCGCGCTGGAGAAGATCGCCACCCCACTGCTCAGCGACGCGGAGAAGTCCAAAGGCTATGTGCTGGCCTGCCAGAGCAGGGTAACGGCCGATGTGGTCGTGCGCATCCCCGAAGAGGCCATCGAGCAGCGCATGAAAGTGGCCGGTATGGGTGAGGCGGCCACGGCCAAACTCAAAGGTCTGGTTGCAGCGATCCAGCCCATGCTCGTCGAGCGTCGCCTGACCCTCTCGCCGCCGACCCTGGAAGATTCGGTGAGCGATCTGGACCGCTTGCGCCGGGGCATGAAAGCCCAGGGCTGCGAATTGGAGTGCCTGAACGTGGGGCTGGGGGTGATTCGCCAGCTCGCCGACGCGGTGCGCCACGACAATTGGAATGTGACCGTCTCGGTGATCCAGCGCAATTGCGCCCACGAGATCCTGGAGGTGCGTCCGGGCAACGCGGCGGGGCGCGCCTTGGGGTTGGCCATCGACGTGGGAACGACCACCATCGTGGTTTACCTGGTGGACATGGCCGACGGCACCATCCTGGGGGCCGCCTCGGCCCACAACCGCCAGGCGGCCTGCGGCGACGATGTCATCAACCGCATCGTGTGCGCCGAAAAAGACGGGGTCAAAAAGCTCAGCCGCATGGCCCTGGCCACCATCAACAGCCTGATCGGTCAGACCCTGGACAGCGTCGGTGCCGATGCGGCCCAGATCAAGAACGTGGCTCTCTCGGGCAACACCACCATGGCCCACCTGCTGCTGCAGATCGAGCCGCGCTATATCCGGCGGGAGCCTTACATCCCCACCATCTCCGAATTTCCGATCCTCAAGGCCGGCGAGATCGGGCTCAAGGTCAACCCCATCGCGGCGGTCTTCATCATGCCCGGCCCGGCTAGCTACGTGGGCGGCGACATCGTCTCCGGCCTGCTCTATGCCGGCTTCCACCGTCAGGAGGCTTTGACCCTGTTCATCGATGTGGGCACCAACGGTGAAATCGTGGTGGGCAATCGGGAGTGGCTGATGACCGCCGCCTGCAGCGCCGGGCCGGCCTTCGAGGGCGGCGGTATCCGCTGGGGCATGCGCGCCGAAGAGGGGGCCATCGAACAGGTGACCATCGATCCGCACACCCTGGCGCCCCAGTGGGTCACCGTGGGCAGCGCGGCGCCCCGGGGCATCTGCGGCTCGGGCATGATCGACCTGATGTCCGAACTGCTCCAGGCGGGGGTCATCGACCGCGGCGGCAAATTCTTCCCCGACCGCGCCGGCCGCCATGTCAAGCAAGTCAACGACGAGTGGGTCTATGTGCTGGCCTTCGCCGACCAGACCCCCATGGCCGAAGAGATCGTCTTCACCGCCTCGGACATCAAGAACCTGATGTACAGCAAGGGGGCCGTCTATGCGGGCTTTACGACCCTGCTCAAGGTCGCCGGCCTGGATTTCTCCCCGGTGGAGAAGTTCATCATCACCGGCGGCTTCGGCCAGTACATCAACATCGAAAAGGCGATCCGCATCGGATTGCTGCCCGACATCGAGCGCGACAAATTCGTCTACCTGGGCAACAGCTCCATTGTGGGATCTTACATGGCCCTGCTTTCCGACGGGTTTCGCCGCGAAGCCGCCGAGGTGTGCGGCCGGATGACCTACATCGATTTTTCGAGCAACCCGAGCTACATGGACGAGTTTACCTCGGCGTTGTTTTTGCCCCACACGAATCTGGAGAAGTTTCCGAGTGTGGTAGGGCGCTAACGCAGGAGTATTTTATGTCTTTAACCCGTCGCAATTTTCTAAAAACCGGTCTCGCCACCGCCTGCGCGGCCTGCGCCACCCAGGTGCCGCTCCCCGCGTCGGCCGCGCCCAAAAGCGACCGCGAGCTGGCCACGCTGATCGACATGCGCAAGTGTATCGGCTGCGAAGCGTGCGTCGATGCCTGCCGCGAGGCCAACGAACTAAAAGTTCCCGAGCCCCGGAAGCCCTTTCCCAAAATGTATCCCCCCCGGGTCAAGGCCGAAGACTGGTCTGAACCGGACCGGCGGGCGGTACAGGACCGGCTGACGCCTTACAACTGGACCTTCATCCAGGAGGCCACGGTGACCGTCAACGGCGAGGAGACCACCCTGACCTTTCCCCGGCGCTGCATGCACTGCCAGAATCCGCCCTGCGCCGATCTTTGTCCCTGGGGAGCGGCACGCAAGCTCAAGAACGGCATCACCCTCATCCATTCCGATATCTGCCTGGGGGGCAGCAAGTGCAAGTCGGTCTGCCCGTGGGACATTCCCCAGCGCCAGACCGGGGTGGGGCTCTACCTGGATCTGCTGCCTGCCCTGGCCGGCAACGGCGTGATGTACAAGTGCGACCGCTGCTACCAGCGCATCGAACAGGGCGAGCTGCCGGCCTGCATCGAGGCCTGCCCCGAAGATGTCCAAACCATCGGCCCCCGGGAAGAGATCGTGGCCGAAGCCCATCGCCTGGCCAAAGAAGAAAACCTGTATATCTATGGCGAGACGGAGAACGGCGGCACCAACACGCTCTATCTTTCGCCCGTGCCCTTCGACCAGATTGAGGCCGCCATCGAAAAGGGGCCGGGCCGGCCCCACATGGAGCCCGTGGAGAATCAAATGGCGCACGCCGACAACCTGGCCAAGGCCATGCTCATCGCGCCCCTGGCCGGACTGGCGGCGGCCGTGGGCCGCGTGTATAAAACCGTCAAGAATGCCGAAGGCCGGCCGGAGGAAGATCGATGAAAGCAGAGAACGCCCTGGTCAAATCGGCCTACATGCTCGTGCTGTTCGTCATGGGGCTGACCGGTTTTGCCCAGATGCCGATTTTCGGACGTTACTACATCGCCGACATCCCCGGCCTGGGCTGGCTGGACCGCTATTATGTGACCCATACGATCCACTACTGGGGGGCCATCGTGCTGCTGGCGCTGGTCGTCTACTGCGCGGTGGTCTATGGGGCGCTGCTGCGCCGGCGCTATCGGCTGACCGTCACGGCCCAGGTGCGCATCGTCCTGCTGGCCGCCATCGTCGTCACCGGTATCTTCCGGGTGGTGAAGAACTTGCCCGACATCGTCTTCTCGCCGGGCTTCACCATGTTCATCGACATCGCCCACCTGGGTTTCATGATGCTCTACATCCTGGCCGCCGCGGGTGCATTGATTTTCGGAAGCCGCTGGCTCAAGCAGAGCGTCAGGCTCGGCTGAGACGGCCACTTCCTAATTATAAACGCTCCGAGGGTTTCTCATGTTCCAATGCCGTTTTTGTGGCCCGCAGATCGAAACGCGTATCGTGGAAGCATATGCAACGGTGTGTGCCGTTCTCGACAAGTTTCCGGTCTCGGAGGGGCACCACCTGATCCTTCCCAGGCGGCACACCGAAGATTGGTTCTCCATGACGGAGCAGGAGCGAAGAGACGCCGCCGCGCTGATCGCGATCCTCAGAGACCAGCTCTCCGAAGCCGATCCCGGCATCACGGGATTCAATATCGGCGTGAACTGCGGCCGCTCCGCCGGGCAGACGATCTTCCATGCCCATATCCATCTGATCCCCAGGCGGGATGGGGATACGCCGGACCCCACCGGGGGCGTGCGGGGCGTCATTCCCCATAAGATGCACTATCGCCATGATGAGGATGAAACGTGAAGACCGGGCGACCGGCCCCGGCGGGGGAAGATCTGGAAAGTACCGCTCGGCACGGCCCCCGGCTTATAAACAGATCATGTGGGCGTACCGCCCATCAGCCCGATGGCAAAGGCGAAGAAAAACTGCGCCGCGTAATATAGCGGCAAGCCATAGAGGCGGTTGGAGAATTCATTTTTCACGAAGCGGTCCCGGGCCACCAGGACGTCGGAGGCATAGAAGAGCAGCGCGCCGCCGAGCACCAACCAGCGGCCGGCTGCCGGGAAGTGCGCCGTGCCGAAGAGGGACAGCGCTCCGGCCACCATGGCGGTAATCACCGCGACGTAGGCGATGACCGGCCCGGCCATGGGGCCCAGATGGGGGCGCAGCCAGAAGAAGATCTTGACGCTCACGGCCGCCATCAGGGCCACGCCGAGCACGGCCAAGGGGGGCAGGGTGCCATGCCCCAGAAAGCCGACCGCGTAGCAGATGTGGCCGGAAAGAAACGACAGCAGCCCGGCCATGAAAAGCGGGCGGGCATAGAAGATCAAAAAAACGTCGCCGATCCAGCTCAGGATCAATCCCGCCATCAGCCAACGGGCCAGCCCCGGCACCGGCCAGGCGGCGTACCAGGCCACGGCCACGAAGAGCGCCGATAGCAGGGGCTTGGTGGCCAGCTTACCGGCTATGCTCTCTTTTTTTTCAGCGAGCAGCAGCAACACCAGCAGGACAGCCGCGGGAAGCAGAATCAGCATCGTCATGGGGGCTCAATCCTCCTTTTGAGTGGGTGCGGCCACCATACCCGGAGCCCGGCGTAAAATAAAGCCGGAATCGATTTGATCTTGAGAACATGCCCGAATTGGGCTTAGATCGGACCAGCGCGGGGCGATCCGATCCCGCATCGGCAACTGCGATTCCAACCTATCGAGGCGTATCATGGCGGCACTCAATCCAGCGCATGTCCAGGCCGTGATCCGGGCCATCAACGAGGGACCGTATATCAAGCATCTGGCGATGGTCATCAAGGAGATGGGGGTCGGTTCGGCCACCGTCGAACTCACCGTCGGCCATGCGCATTTGAATCCCTTCGGAGGGATTCACGGGGGCGCCTATGCCTCCCTGATCGATACGGCGGCCTACTGGGCCGCCTACTGCGAAATCGACCCGGGGGTCGGTTTGATCTCCATCGATTTAAAGATCGACTACCTGGCGCCGCTGAGCAGCGGAATCATCATCTCCCGAGGGCGCAGCATCAAGATCGGCAAATCCATGTGCCTGGCCGAGGCCGCGGCCATGGACCAGGATGGCAAGTGGCTGGCCCATGGGACCTCGAAAATGATGATCACCCGAGGCCTTCAAAGCATCGAGGATGCTTTCCGCTTCACCGGGTTCGCGGCACTTCCTCCCAAATTCATTTAACCGAGTTTTCCTCGCCATGGCCATGCCCAGGGCGGCTCATTATCTTTATGCGATTGCATTTTGCATATTGCAAAGCATTTTTGGTTGTTTTTCGGCGGACGCAAAGCGCGTCAAAATTTTAATAAGCTGAAAATATTGAGAATAGAAAATTATAAAAAATTCGTTACGGTGTGGCCCGCATATTGCTAATACGGATATCGAAGCCTAACTTTTTCATCATCTTCCTCTCTTTGCTGGGTAGCGCCCATGCGCTACCCAGCGCCCCTCCAAAAAAATGGGCGTCACCTTCGGGTGACGCCTTTGTTTTTGCGACAGTGGCCGTAACGACCAACCGGTCCAAGATTACAAACTGATAATGTTGACGTCAGCTTTTGGTCATGTTGGCATGCTAAATAGATCCGAACTTCTTCCCTCTCCCTCCGGGCAAGATTCAACTATTGGATCTTGCCCTTCCCTTTTAAAGGGAGCCCGGCCTGATCGCAGGGGCAAGCGCCTTGATGATTTGAAGCGAATGCTGCGCCAGGTAGATCGTCAGATCTTCAAGGTCGTATTCGTCTATGGCCACCCCGCTCAGGGCGATCAGTTCGGCCAGTTCGGCGGCCGCTTCGATCATCCGGTCATAGGCGTCGGCTGCTTGTTTCGATGTAACCGCCATGACGTCGTCAAGCTGCCTTGTTTTTGGATCTGGCCCGAAGGTCCGGCGCCTTTTCTTTATTTTCCTCGGGTTCGGCCTTGATTTTACTTTTGGCGGCGTCATCCGATGCGGGTTTGAGCGGCTTGACCGCCTTCAAGATTTTGGTCACGGCCAGCGCATTTTGGGCCAGAAAAATAGCGATGTCGTCGATGGTTTTGGCATCGACTTTGATTGGAAGATCGCCTTGCTTGATCAGTTCGGCGATTTCCTCGGAGGCGTCCAGCAACTGATCGTAGGCCTCGGCCTCTTTTTTGTCGGTAAAGACCTGCTCCAGTTCCACGCCGTTTCGAACGACCACGAATTTTGTGATGACACCCATCGTTGAGAACTCCTTCCGTATCGATACGCAATGCCGGCCTCTAGTACGCGCAACGGTCTAGAAGGTCAATGCCGACCATAGTCGCCGCCATGGATGGGCACTATTTTATATAGCCCCACTGCTTGAGCCGCTGATAGGCATATTGGGCCTGCTTGCCTTCCTGGACCTGCTTGAGATAGGCGTTGTAGGCCTTGGCGGCCGGTTCTTTTTTATCCATGCCCTCCAGGGAGAGGCCTTGGAAGAACACGGTGTTGGGGTTGCCGGGCAGGCGCTTTCCGTAATTGGTAAAGTCTTCGTGGGCGGCCTCGTACTGCTTGGTGCTCAGTTGGGTGATGCCGCTGATGTGGTAGGCCTGGGCCTCGGCGGGGTTGACCTTTTTGGCCCGGTCCACAAACCGGCCGGCTTCGGCGAAATTCTTCTGCACCAGTTGGCATTTGGCCATGAGCAACAGGCCGGTGTAATCGTCGGGCGCCTGGTTCAGGGCCTGTTGGAACAAGCCTTGGGCCTGGCTGAACTGCTCCTTGCCCATGGCTTCCTCGCCGGCCTGCATCTGTTTGATGGCTCCCTTGATTTTTCTAAGGCTGGCGGTGTTGTCCATGTAACGCTCCCGGTGCACCGGCCGGCCGCTGAACTGCTTGTAATCCTTGGTCGCTTGCTGGACCGAGGTCTGGTAGCGTTCCGACGACATGGGGTGGGTGGCAAAGAGCAGGTCGGTGGCGCCGGCCTTGTGCTGGTTCATGTTATTGAGCATCTCCATGAGCGAGACCATGCCCTGGGGCGAGTACCCGGCGCGGGTCATGTACTCCATGCCCAGGCCGTCGGCCTGGCGCTCGTTGTCGCGGCTGTAGGAGGCCAGCAGGGCGCCGGAGCCCAACTGCCCCAACTGTCCGGCCAGGTTGCCGGCCTCGGAACCGGCGGCCACGCTGGTGACAATGGCCAGCCCGCCCACCGCCATGCTGGTCAGCTTGGCCCGGGACATGATCGCGGCCGTGTGCCGGGCGTTGACGTGGCCCAGTTCATGGCCCAGCAGGGCGGCCAGGGCGGCCTCGTTCTCCAGTTCGAGCAGGATGCCCCGGGTGCAGGCGATGGTGCCTCCGGGAAAGGCATAGGCGTTGACGTAGTTGGCATTCACGCAGTGGAACTGGTACGGCATTTGGCTGCGGTGGGAGTTGGCGGCCAGGTGCTTGCCGGTCTTCTGGATATAGCTTTCCAGGGCACGGTCCTGGGTGACGCCGTAATCGGACGACAACTGATGGGGCGCGTTCTGCCGGTCAATGGCAATCTCTTCCTGTTCGTCCATAAGCATGAGCTGGGACTTGCCCGTCACCGGATTGGTGGCGCACCCCACCGCCACGCCGGCGGCTGCCAGGGTGGTCATGGCCAGGAATTCACGACGGGTCACGCCGTTGATCGCATGTTTGGAAACACTCATACACACCTCCCACGTTTTTTATGCGGATCTTATCAAATCGCCAGCGGCTGCACACCCCAGATCCGCTGGACATACTCCCGGATCGAGCGGTCGCTTGAAAATTTGCCCATGTTGGCCGTGTTCAGGATGGCCCGGCGAGTCCACTCGTCCGGGTCGCGGTAGAGCCGAGCGGTGCGATCCTGACATTCCACGTAGGCCCGGTAGTCGGCCAGCACGCAGAATTTGTCGCCTTCGTGAAGCAGCGCAGCGATGATGGGCGCGAAAAGGCCGGGCGATTCGGGCGAGAAGGCGTTTTGGGAGATCTGCTCCAACGCCGCTTTCAATTCCGGGTCGTTTTCGTAAAAGTGCCCGGGATTGTAGCCGTCCCGGCGCAGGGCGGCGATTTCGGCGGCGGTGTGGCCGAAGATAAACATGTTTTCTTTCCCGATTTCCGCCAGCATCTCCACGTTGGCGCCGTCCAGGGTGCCGATGGTCAGTGCGCCGTTGAGGGCGAACTTCATGTTGCCGGTACCCGAAGCCTCGTATCCCGCGGTGGAGATCTGCTCGGAGAGCTCCGTGGCCGGAATGATCCGCTCGGCCTGGGAGACGCAGTAGTTGGGCAAAAAGATCACCTGCAGCCGGCCCTGGGCGTCCGGGTCGTGGTTGACCACCGCGGCGACGCCGTTGATCAGCCGGATGATCAGCTTGGCCATGGTATAGGCCGGAGCCGCCTTGCCGCCGAAGAAGACGGTGCGGGGGGTGAACGCCCCGCCCGGATCGGCCTTGATGCGGTGGTAGAGGGTGATCACATGGAGCACGTTGAGCAGTTGGCGTTTGTACTCGTGGATGCGCTTGACCTGCACGTCGAACAGGGCCGCAAGGTTGCACTCGATGCCGATCTTGCGCCGCACATAGTCGGCCAGGCGTTGCTTGTTGGCGGCCTTGACCGCTTGCCAGCGGTTCCGGAATTCGGCATCTTCGGCGTACGGCGCCAGATCGCGCAACCGCTCCAGATGACAGATCCAGTCGCCGGAGAGTTTTTCCGAGATCAGGGCGGCCAGGCCCGGATTGCACTGGTTCAGCCAGCGGCGCGGGGTGACCCCGTTGGTGATGTTTTGAAAGCGATCGGGAAAGATGGCGTTGAATTCGGGGAAGACCACCTGGCGGAGGATATCGGTGTGCATGGCAGCCACGCCGTTGACCGAGAAACTGCCCACGATGGCCAGATGGGCCATGCGCACGGCTTTTTCGGGATACTCCTGGATGATCGACAGGCGCGCCTTGCGGCCTTCGGGATCGGGGTGGTCGCCGCCGTTGGCATCCAGCCACTGCAGGAAACGATGGTTGATTTCGTAGATGATCTGCATGTGCCGGGGCAACACGCGTTCCATGAGGCGGCAAGGCCAGGTCTCCAGGGCTTCGGGCAGCACGGTGTGGTTGGTGTAGGCAAAGATCCGGGTGCACAGGTTCCAGGCATTGTCCCAGTCCAGCAGCTCCTCGTCGACGAGCAGCCGCATCAGTTCCGGGATGGCGATGGTGGGATGGGTGTCGTTGAGCTGGATGGCCACCATCTCGGGCAGCTTGTCGAAACGGTCGTGTTTCTTTTTGTACCGGCGCAGCACATCTTCCAGGGAGGCGGCGACGAAGAAATACTGCTGGCAAAGACGCAGGACCCGGCCGCGGAGCTTTTCGTCGTTGGGATAGAGCACCTTGGAGATCACTTCGTCCCGGATCTTGGCCTCCACCGCGCCGATGTAGTCGCCGGTGTTGAAAAAGTCCAGGTTGAATTCGGTGTCCGATTTGGCGGCCCACAGCCGCATGTTGATGGCCTGGCCGTTGCGGAAACCGGGCACGAGCAGGTCGCAGGCCATGGCCAGGACCTTCTCGGTATCGACCCAACTGTAGCGCAACCGGCCCTGGTCGTCGGTCCAGGAGCGCACGCGACCGAAGAAATGGACCTCGTACAGAAAGCGGCCGCGGTCGTATTCCCAGGGATTGCCCCGCTGGGTCCAGTTGTCCGGGCGCTCCACCTGGGCCCCGTTTTCGATCACCTGGTGGAACATGCCGTAGTCGTAGCGCAGGCCGTAACCGTAGCCCGATACCCCCTGGGTGGCCATGGAATCCAGGTAGCAGGAGGCCAGGCGGCCCAGGCCGCCGTTGCCCAGGCCCGCGTCCCACTCCACCTCGGCCACATCTTCGAGCGCGAGGCCGAATTCGGCCAGAGCCTGCTGCGCCACATCGTAAATGCCGAGGCAGTGCAGGTTGTTCAAGAGGGACTTGCCGGGCAGGTACTCCATGGAGAGGTAATAGACGCGTTTTCTCTCGGTGTCATAATAAGCGCGCTGGGTTTTGATCCACTGGTCGATCATGCGGTCCCGCACGGCCAGGGCCAGCCCATGATAGTAATTGTATTCGCTGGGGCGGGCATAATCCAAGCCGAGGCTGGAGACGATATGCCGGATGATGTCGCGTTTCAATCCGGACACGGTATTGGTGGCGTAAAGGCCGGCGTCCCATTGGAAGGTGTTGCTCGACAGGTCCAGGGGAGCCGATGCCGACTCCTCATTGGGGCGGAGATTGTCCATGGTATCTCCCTCGGATGGATTTTGTTATGCCGGCCATGGCGATTCGCCGCCGGCTGTGCCCAATGTTTGGGGCGCCCTGGGCCGTAATGACCGTAGGTTTACCTTTTGGAGGACTTTTTGGCAAGCGCCGCGGCAAGGGGCCAAACGTACTGAACGCAATTTATTCCTTGACAGGTGTTCAGGACATGGGCTAATGATTTATCCATCAAATGATGGAATCAATTGCTGGGAAGACTCAAGGCTATCGGAAAGGTCCATCGCCCATGTCCTCCGCCCTCGAAAAAGCCCGCCAGGCGCCCGATTCGATGAAGGCCCGCATTTTTTCCGCGGCGCGCAAGCTCTTCGGCGAATATGGCTACCACGGGGTCACCACCCGCATGATCGCCCAGGAGGTGGGCATCGACATCTCCACCCTGCACTACCACTGGGGTGAAAAACAGGAGCTCTACGAGGCGGTGCTCACCGATCTGAGCGACGAGATCCGCGCCAAGCTGATCGAGATCGAAGGCTTGGTGCACGGCAAGCCCCTGGAGGTGCGCCTGGAGGTGGCCATCGAAGTGATGTGCGATCACCTCTTCGCCAACCCCGGTTCGGCGCAACTCATGCTCTTCAGCCACTTTTCCAAGAACCGTATCACCTCCGAGTTGGATGCCCACATCTCGCGGCATCTGGCCAATATCGCCGTGGCCATGGGACTGGCCAAAGACAAGGCCAATGTGCCGCCCCAGGCCAACGCCCGGGTGCTGGCGGTTTGGAACTCGGTGGTCAATTTCGCGGCCGGCGAAGATCTCTTCCGGCCGATCCTGAACGTGGACCGCGAAGCCTATCTGGCAGTGGTCAAGGAGACCTTGAAGTTCATCCTGCTGCCGGCTTTTATCCGGCCGGTGCCGCAGGCGTAGGTGTTCGCGTACCCATACGAATAAAGATCAGAACCGGTTCGATAAGGAGGAGAAAATGGCCCTCAATCTTGATGCCGTGGGAGAAAAGCTCGGCCCCCTCTCCAAAACCTACACCTGGAAAGATGTGGTGCTCTACGCCCTGGGGGTGGGCGCCGGGGCAGAGGATTTGCAGTACTGTTACGAGAAGGATTTGAAGGTCATCCCCAGTTTTTCCATCGCTTCGATCTTCAACATCCTGGCCCTGATCGGCATCAAGAGCAATGTCAATCTGGCCGGTGTGCTGCACGGCGAGCAGGAGCTGATCTTCCACCGGCCCCTGCCCACCGAAGGCACCCTCACCACCGAGGGCCGCATCCGCGCCATCTATGACAAGGGCGCCGGCAAGGGGGCCCTCGTGGTGGGCGAGAGCGACACCGTGGACGGCCAGGGCCGGCGGCTCTTCACCAGCATCTGCACGGTCTTCGGCCGCCTGGACGGCGGCTTCGGCGGCCCTAACGCGCCCAAGAGCGAGGTTGTGTTTCCCGAGCGCGCGCCGGACATCGTGGTGGATGCCCATCCCCAGGCCTTCCAGCCGCTGCTCTACCGCCTCTCGGGCGACTTTTTTACCCTGCACGTGGACCCCGATTTCGCCAAGATGGCCGGTTTCGAAAAACCGATCATGCACGGCCTGTGCACCCACGGCTACGCCTGCCGCGCCCTGTGCGATCACCTGATTCCCGGTTCGCCCGAAAAGGCCCGGCGCCTGGCCTGCCGCTTCAGCAAGCCGCTCTATCCCGGCGTGCCGATCCAGACCCAGATCTGGAAGATGGGGGACGGCCGGGCCTTGTGGCGGGTGGTCAATGCCGAGAGCGGCGCGGTGGTCATCGACCACGGCGTCTTCGAGTACGGCGAGCGGCCCGCAGCCACGATCCGCTTCGACGACCGGGTGGCCATCGTCACCGGCGCCGGCGGCGGCTTGGGCCGGGCCTATGCCCTGGAGCTGGCCCGGCGCGGGGCCAAGGTGGTGGTCAATGATCTGGGCGGCGCCCGGGACGGCTCGGGCCAAGGCACGGCCGCGCCGGCCGACCAGGTGGTGGCCGAAATCCAGGCGGCCGGCGGTCGGGCTGTGGCCAACTACAACACCGTGGCCACCCCCGAGGGCGGCCAGGCCATCGTCGATTGCGCCTTAGAGCATTTCGGCCGCCTGGACATCCTGATCAACAACGCCGGCATCCTGCGCGACAAGAGCTTTGTCAAAATGGAACCGGAAAACTGGCACGCCGTGATGGACGTGCACCTCAACGGCGCCTATCACGTCAGCCGGCCGGCCTTTGCCGCCATGCGCGCAAACAAATACGGCCGCATCCTGATGACCACCTCGGCCGCCGGGCTCTACGGCAACTACGGCCAGAGCAATTACGCGGCGGCCAAGATGGGCCTGGTGGGCTTGATGAACGTGCTCAAGCTGGAGGGCGAGAAGTACGGCATCAAGATCAACACCCTGGCGCCCCTGGCCGCCTCGCGCCTCACCGAAGATATTCTGCCGCCCGATCTCTTCGCTAAAATGAAGCCGGAGTACGCGGTGCCCATGGCGCTCTTCCTGTGCGCCGAACAGTGCCCGGCGAGCGGCAACATCTACAACGCCGGCATGGGGTTCTACAACCGGGCGGCGATCCTCACCGGCCCGGGCCAAGTGGCCGGTGCCGCCGGCCGCGTGCCCACGCTGGAAGAGATCCGCGACGGCCTCGAGGCCATCGCTGCCCTGGAACCTGGCAAGGCCTACGGCCAACTGACCGAGCAGTTGATGGAGGTCTGGGGTGCCCTGAAGTAGGGGCGACCGGGTCGCCCAATTGGAAGAAGAAATCTATCGATAAGGAGTCACGACCATGATCGGAATCACTTCTTACGGTGCCTATATCCCGAAATTAAGATTGGAACGCGCCTCCATCGTCCAGGCCATGGGCTGGTTCGCGCCGGCCATCATGATGGTGGCCCAGGGCGAGCGCAGCATGTGCTACTGGGACGAGGACGCGGTCACCATGGCCGTGGCCGCGGCCCGGGAGTGTTTGATCGGCCAGGACAAGCAGGCCGTCGAGGGCCTTTACCTGGGCTCGACGACCCTGCCGTTCGCCGACCGCCAGAACGCCGGCATCGTGGCCACGGCCCTCAATCTGCCCAGCAACATGTTGACCTCCGATTTCAGCGCCTCCCAGAAGGCCGGCAGCACGGCGTTGCTCACGGCCCTGGAGACGGTGCAGGGCGGCGCGCGCCATAACATCCTGGTGGCCGCTGCCGACCGCCGCGAAACGCGCACGGCCTACTTCTACGAGATGTGGTACGGCGACGGCGCCGCGGCGCTGATGGTGGGCGACCAGGAGGTGATCGCCGAATTTAAGGGATCGTACACCGTCTCCTACGACTTCGTGGACCACTACCGGGCCGCCGGCCGGGCCTACGATTATGTCTGGGAAGAGCGCTGGGCCCGGGACGAGGGCTATGCCAAGATCATTCCCGAGGCGGTCAACGGCCTGCTGGCCAAACTGGGCCTGACCATGCAAGCCATCGATCACCTGATCTTCCCGTGCGTCTTCGGCGCCGAGCACAAGAAGATCGCCCATCTGCTGGGGGCTGCACCCGAAAAGGTGGCCGACACGCTCTTCGAGGTGTGCGGCGAGACCGGCACGGCCCACCCCTTGCTGATGCTGGCCCAGGTCCTGGAAAAAGCCAAGCCTGGCGAGAAGATCATCGTGGCCGGCTTCGGCCAGGGGTGCAACGCCCTGTGCTTCGAGGTCACCGACGCCATCCGGCGCCTGGCCCCGCGCGGCGGGGTGAGCGCGGCCCTGGCCCACAAGAAGAGCACCGGCAACTACGCCCAGTGGCTCAAGTTCCGCGATCTGATCGCCCCCGAGATGGGCATCCGCGCCGAGGCCCCCACCCAGACCGCCATGACCACCCTGTGGCGCAAGCGTCAGATGCTGCTCGGTCTGGTGGGCGGCCGCTGCACGGCCTGCGGCACGCCACAGTTCCCCAAGGCCGACATCTGCGTCAACCCGGCCTGCGGCGCGCACCATACGCAGGAAGACTACGAATTCGCCGACCGGCCGGCCAAGATCAAGACCTTCACCGGCGATCTGCTGGCCGTCTCGGTGGACCCGCCCCACAAGTACGGCATGGTGCAGTTCGACGACGGCGGCCGCCTGATGGCCGACTTCACCGATTGCGATTTCGACGAACTGCAGGTGGGGCTGCCCATGCGCATGGTGTTCCGTAAGCGCGGCGAGGACAAGGCGCGCGGCTTCGTCAACTACTTCTGGAAGGCCACCCCCACCCCCGATGCGGCCCAGGAGATGGCCAAGATCCGCTTCGACGGCCAGGCGGCCGTCGTCACCGGCGCCGGCGGCGGCCTGGGGCGGGCCTATGCCCTGGACTTGGCCCGGCGGGGGGCCGCGGTGGTGGTCAACGACCTGGGCGGGACGCGGGACGGCGCCGGCGGCGGTTCGGCTTCGGCCGCCGACCAGGTGGTGGCCGAGATCGCGGCGGCCGGCGGCAAGGCCGTGGCCAACTACGACAACGTGGCCAGCCCCGAGGGCGGCCAGGCCATCGTCGATTGTGCCCTGAAGCACTTCGGCCGCCTGGACATCCTGATCAACAATGCCGGCATCCTGCGCGACAAGAGCTTCCTCAAGACCGAGCCCGAACAGTGGCAGGCCGTGCTGGCCGTGCACCTGCACGGCGCCTACCACGTCAGCCGCCCGGCCTTCGCGGCCATGAAAGCCCAGGGCTACGGCCGCATCCTGATGACCAGCTCGGCCGCCGGGCTCTACGGCAACTTCGGCCAGGCCAACTACGCCAGCGCCAAGATGGCCCTGGTGGGGTTGATGAACGCCCTCAAGCTCGAAGGCCAGAAGTACAACATCCGGGTCAACACCCTGGCGCCCCTGGCCGCCTCGCGGCTCACCGAAGATGTCATGCCCCCCGAACTCTTCGAGCGCGCCAAACCCGAGTATGTGGTGCCCATGGCGCTCTACCTGTGCAGCCCGGCCTGCGAGACCAGCGGTTCGATCTTCAACGCCGGCATGGGCCATTTCAGCCGGGCCGCGCTGCTCACCGGCGCGGCCGTGAACCTCGATGCGGGCCAGGGGGCCTTGCCCACGGTGGAAGAGATCGCCGAGCACTGGGACCGGATCAACGACCTGAGCGACACCAAAGAGCTCGGGGACCTGACCGCCGCCACCATGGACCTGATGACCCCGCGGGCGGGCAAGCCGACTTCGGCCGCCGCGATCGCCGCACAACCCTCCGGGGCCGCTCCGGCCGGGGCCCTCGACCTGCCGGCGATTTTCGAAAGCATGGCCGGTACCTTCAAAGCCGATGCGGCCAAGGGGGTGGATGTGGTCTTCCAGTTCGCCATCTCCGGCCCGGGCGGCGGCGACTGGAACCTGACCATCCGGGACCAGCGTTGCGAGCTGGCCGATGGGGCCCACGCCAAGCCCACCTGCACCTTGAAAATGGCGGCGGCCGACTTCGGCACCATGATCGGCGGTAAGCTGCCGCCTATGCAAGCCTATACGACCGGAAAGTTGAAGATCGAAGGGGATATCATGAAGTCGCAGCTCATCGAGAAGCTGTTTGTGATGAAGTAGCGGAAGGGCTTCAGGTTTCAGGTGTTAGGTTTTAAGTGAAGGTATTGCGTCGATCGGATGCTGCGATAGGCAGCATTTGAATGGAGGTGACAAATGGCAACCGGCATTAAAGATAAAGTGGCCATCCTCGGCATGGGCTGCACGCGTTTCGGCGAGCGTTGGGAGGCAGGCGCCGAGGAGTTGATGGTCGAGGCCTTCGAAGAGTGCCTGGCCGACGCCGGCATCGAGAAGGGCCGCATCGGCGCCGCCTGGCTGGGCACCTGTCTGGAGGAGGTCAACGTGGGCAAGACCGGCATGCCCCTGGCCACCACCTTGCGTCTGCCCATGATCCCGGTGACGCGCGTGGAGAACTACTGCGCCACCGGCACCGAAGCCTTTCGCGGGGCCTGCTACGGCGTGGCCTCCGGGGCCTACGACATCTGCCTGGCCATGGGCGTGGAGAAGCTCAAGGACGCCGGTTACGGCGGGCTGCCCAATCCCGGTTCGGGGGCCGGTTCGCTCACCTGGCAGTGGTGGCCCAATCTCACCGCACCCGGTTCGTTTGCCCAACTGGCCAGCGCCTACCAGGCCAAATTCCGGGTGAGCGGTTCGGACCTCAAGCGCGCCATGGGCCACGTCTCGGTCAAGAGCCACGCCAACGGCGCCATGAACCCCAAGGCCCACCTGCGCAAACCGGTCTCCCTGGAGCAGGTGCTGGCCGCGCCGATCATCGCCCACCCCCTGGGGCTCTTCGACTGCTGCGGGGTGAGCGACGGGGCGGCCTGCGCCATCGTCACCACCCCCGAGATCGCCGAACAACTGGGCAAGAAGGATTTGGTGACGGTCAAGGCCCTGCAGATCGCCTTGAGCAGCGGCGAAGAGGCCGGCTTCAACCAGTGGGACGGCGACCACTTCATGACCACCGACCGCTGCAGCGCGATGGCCTACCAGGAGGCCGGCATCACCGACCCCAAACGGGAGCTGGGGCTGATGGAGGTGCACGACTGCTTTTCGATCACCGAGCTGGTCACCATGGAGGATCTGCACGTCTCCGAGCGCGGCCGGGCCTGGCACGATGTGCTCGACGGCCGCTTCGACCGCGGGGGCGATCTGCCCTGCCAGGTGGACGGCGGCCTCAAGTGCTTCGGTCACCCCATCGGCGCCTCGGGCCTGCGCATGCTCTACGAGATCTACCTGCAACTCCAGGGCCGGGCCGGCGGGCGGCAGTTGAACGGTCCGCGCTACGGATTGACCCACAATCTGGGGGGCTTTCCCTTTCAGAACATTTGCAGCATCGCGATTATCGGGGGTTATAAGTAGGGGCTGAAGGTGGGAGGTGCCGCCATGGAGATTTTGAAGTACAGCGAGGCGCATCGGGATTTTCAGAAACGGTTGCGGGCCTTTTGCGATCAGGAGATCCAGCCCCAGGCCGACCGCTGGGAGGCGGAGCACGCGGTACCCCGGGAGATGTGGCGCCGAATGGGGCAGGGCGGCTTTTTGTGCCCTTCGGTGGAGAAGCAGTACGGCGGCCTGGGCGGCGACTTTCTCTATGCCTTCATCGTGGCCGAGGAGCTGTCGCGCACCTGGCAGACCGGCCTGGCGGCCAGTCTGCACAGCGATGTGGTGGTGCCGTACATCGAAGCGTTCGCGTCCGAAGAGCTGAAGCGTAAATATCTGCCCGGTTGCGTGTCGGGGGATATCGTCACGGCCGTGGCCATGACCGAGCCGGCAGCGGGCAGCGATCTGGCGGGGATGCAGACCACGGCCGTGGAGGCGGGCGATACGGTGACGATCAACGGTTCCAAGACCTTCATCTCCAATGGCGTGAGTTGCGATCTGGTGGTGCTGGCGGCCAAGGACCCGGCGGTGGCGGACAAGCACCAGGCGGTGTCGCTCTACCTGGTGGGGGCGGGCACGCCGGGGTTCAAGAAAGGTCGGCGCCTGGAAAAAATGGGTTGGCACAGCCAGGACACGGCCGAGTTGTTCTTCTCCGATTGCCGCATCCCGGTGGCCAACCGCCTGGGCGCCCATGGCGGCGGGTTCTTTCTGCTGATGGACAAGCTGCAGCAGGAGCGCCTGGCGTGCGCCATGGGGGCGGCCTTGGCCTCGGAGCGCATCGTGGAGTATGTGATCGATTTCTGCAAGCGCACGAAGGTGTCGGGCAAGCCGCTGGTGCGGTCCCAGGCGGTGCAGTTCGCCCTGGTGGAGATGGCGGCCGAGGCGCGCATCGGGCGGACGTTTGTGGAGAAGTTGATTGCGGATCACATGGAGAAGAAGAGTATCGTGGTGGAGGTCTCCATGGCCAAGTTCTGGACCACCGACGTCACGCATCGGTTGGCGCAGAGGGCTCTGGATCTGATCGGGCCGTTCGGCACTTTGGAGAAGTGTCCGATGGCGCGGGCGTTCCGGGATACGCGGGTGATGTCGATTTTTGCGGGGACCAATGAGATTATGAAGGGGATTGCAGCTAAGTTCATGGGCCTATGAAAGCGATCAAGTAACCACGGGTTAGTCCGCCGGCGTCCCCGGCAGCCGCTCCGCGACCCTGCGCCGCCGAATCAAGGGATGCTAAAAGCGCGCTGCGGGCGCCCTGGAAACTCGCTGCGCTCAGACAGTCCAGGGCGTTTTCCCTCCGCTGCGCTTAAGCATCCCCCAAAGCATCCAATAGATCGGCGTCTGACGGGTCGCGGAGCGGCTGCCGGGGACGCCTGTTTGCGTGCAAATCAAGTTGATGAGGGGGAAAACATCGTGCTGAACTATGGCGCTTTGGATGGCATCACCGTGCTGGATCTTTCCCGATTGTTGCCGGGGCCTTACTGCTCGATGATATTGGCCGATCACGGGGCGCGGGTGATCGCCATTGAAGACAAGAAGCAGTATTTGAAAGATGGGCTCTTCTTGCCCAGTGTGCAGCGCAACAAGGCCCATATCTGTCTGGATCTGAAGACGGCAGAGGGCAAGGAGATTTTCTTCCGCATGGTGCGGCAGGCCGATGTGCTCATCGAGGGGTTCCGGCCGGGGGTGGTGGAGCGCCTGGGGGTGGATTACGCGGCGGTGCGCGCGGTCAAGCCGGAGATCGTCTACTGTTCGATCAGCGGCTTCGGCCAGAGCGGGCCCTGGCGCGACCGGGCCGGGCACGATGTCAATTACCTGGGCGACAGCGGCGTGCTGGATTTGATCGGCGAGGCGGGTGGCAAGCCGGTGATCCCCGGGGTCCAGATCGCGGATATCGCCGGCGGGGGGATGAACGGTGCCATCGGTATTTTGCTGGCGCTCTATGCCCGCCAGCGCACGGGCCAGGGGCAGCGCATCGATGTCTCCATGACCGACGGCATGCTGGCCCTGCTGCCGGTGGCCAAATTCTACCACGAGCAGACCGGTGCCGTGCCGCCCCGGGGGCGCAACATGCTGGCCCATGGCTATGCCTGCTACAATACCTATGAAACCGCGGACGGACGCTATGTCGCGGTGGGCGCCCTGGAGGGCCGTTTCTGGAAGGCGCTCTGCCGGCAACTGGGACTGGCGCAATACGCCGATCTGCAGTTCGATGAGGGGCGCAGCCAGGAGATCGTCGCGGCCCTGGCGGCGGTTTTCAAACAGAAGCCGCTGGATGCCTGGGAAGCGCAGTTGGGGGGCCTGGATCTATGTGTGAGCGGCATCCGCACGATGGATGAGGCCCTGGCGGCGGACCATTTCCGGCAGCGGGAGATGGTGGTGAGCGTTGCCCGGCCGGAAGGCGGCAGCGATTCGGAGCTGGGGGTGGCGGTGAAGCTGAGCGCGACCCCTGGGGCGGTGCGCAGGCCGCGGCCCTGTTTCGGGCAGGATACCCGGGTTGTCTTGGGGGAGTTGGGTTACAGCGAAGATCAGATCCGCGGCTTGGCGGACAAGGGGATCATTGGATAGGGGGACCCAAAGGCCCCCCTATCCAATTTTAGTAAGGCCTGAGGTACTTGGAAATTTTATACTTGCTCAGGTCGATGCTCGACCATTTGGTCAATCGGACCCATCCGTTCCGACGTTCCTCCGTTACCCGGCGCTGATCCGAAACCCTTTTTTCGGGCGCCTTCATCAGGAACTGCTTGATGACCGGAAACCTGCGTCTGTCTTTGCCAGTGCGGCGGTCTTTGATGGAACGATCTTGTTCGTTCATTCCGTTCATAACGACCTCCTTTGAATTGAGTAACTAGATAATAATCCGCAATGGCACGCCGTGCAAGCTCGAAAAATGGCCCGGATAGCGGCGGTTTCCAGGCCTTCTAAACAGCTCTGCGGACCGGCCGCGCGAAAAAAATCACCACGGCGGCCAGAAAGGTGAGCAGGCCGATGAGCAGAAAGGCTTGGCGGTAGGAGCCGGTGGTGTCGAAGAGGTGTCCGGCCAGGATGGGGCCGGTGGCGCCGGCGAGCATCATCACCGGGTTCATGAAACCTTGGATCTTGCCCAGGGCCTTGCGGCCGAAATAATCGGCCCGGATGGCGGGCATCAGGGGGATGTTGCCGCCGAAGCCGACGCCGAACAGGAAGAGGAAAAGCCACACCATGCCCATGGTCTTGGCGTTCATCAGCACCAGCATGCCGCAGCCCATCATCGAATAGGAGACCATGAAGAGGTAGCGCTTGTTGAAGATGTCCCCCAGGTAGCCGAAGGAGAGGCGGCCGAGAATGCTGACCAGAGTGAGCAGCCCGATGCTGATGGCGGCCCGTTCGGGGGCGATGCCGGCGTCGGTCAGGGCCGGCACGGTGTGCACGGTGACCGTGGCGTGGGCCAGGCCCTGGAAGAAAAAGGCCAGCGATAGAAACCAGAAGGCGGAGGAGGTCAGCGCCTCTTTCAGCGTGTAGTCCCCGTGGTCGTGGTTGGACGCCGCGGCGGCGGCGGTGTGCGACACCTGGATATCGGCCGGCAGGGGCGGGTCGCCGTCGGGGGCCAGCCCCATGTCTTCGGGTCGCTCCTTGATCACGAAAGCCAGGGGGATCACCAGCACCCAGATGAAGATTCCCATGGCCACGAAGGCGCTGCGCCAGCCGTAGCGGCTGATCATCAGGGCCGCCAGGGGCGCGCAGATGATGCCGCCGAAGCCGGCGCCCACGGAGAGGATGGCCAGGGCCAGGGAGAGGCGGCGCCGGAACCACTTGGCGATCACGGTCCAGGCCGGCAGGTAGAGCATGGCGCTCATGCCGGCCGAGAGCAGGATGCCGTACACCAGGTAAAAGCCCATCAGGGATTCGATCAACGGCATGAGACAAAAGGCGCCGCCGGCCACCACCGCGCCGATGATCACCAGCAGCCGCGCGCCGTACTTGTCCACGGCCCAGCCCACCACCGGCGAGGCCACGCCGCCCTCCACGCTGCGCAGGGCATAGGCCCCCGACGTCATGGCCCGCGTCCAGCCGAACTCTTCGGACATGGGCTTGAAGAACACCCCGAAACTATACAGCCAGGTGCCATATCCAAACATGCAGATGATGTTGGTCGCCGCGACGATCCACCATCCATAAAAGAGCTTTGTTTTCATGCCAGCCGCAAATTACCTCGTCCCAGGGTTGATCTTTGCTCCCCTCCCGCTTTGGCTTCAAGGACTTGGCGGAAGGTGGGCCTGCCGAAAGGAGGGTTTATAACTTATGTCCAATGCCGATACCATGAAATTCAACAACTTCCGTCAATAAAGGATTGTTGTATCGTTTGGTTTGACGATGTCGAACACATCGTAACCCCGACCATCGTTTTTACCTCGCGGCCCCTTCTCCCACAACCGCTGCGTACCCGACGAATTCGGACTCAAACCCGAACTATTACGTTGACATAAAATCAGTGTTTCGGCTACGTTTCGACCCGAACGACGTCTGTCTACTACTAACCAATATTTAGCGTTCTATTCCTCGGCAAAGAGAAAGCAGCTCCGTGAAGGTTTGCCACTACTTGCCCGGGTTTAACTTTCTTCCGACTTCAAGGATTCTGGATAAACGCTAAATATTGCGGGAGAAAGAGATTGGACAGAGTAAGCCGGGAAGTTCGTTCCAAGATAATGGCCAGCGTTGGCACCAAGGATACATGTGCCGAGATGAGCGTCCGTCGTCTTGTGCATGGGATGGGATACCGGTATATCCTTCATCGCTCCGACCTTCCGGGCCGCCCTGACTTGGCGTTCCCATCCCGGCGAAAAGTGATTTTCGTGCATGGCTGTTTCTGGCATGGTCACCATTGCCGTTACGGTCGCCTGCCGAAATCCAGGCGGGGCTACTGGGAACCCAAGATCGAAACAAACAAGCACCGAGATAAGAAACAGCGCCAAGAACTGACGCGACAAGGTTGGCGCGTTTTGGTAATCTGGCAATGTCAGCTGAAGAAGCCCGAATGGCTCGGTGCGAGGATTAAGGATTTCTTGAGGACAGATGATTAGAAGGCCAACAGTCGTAGACCTTTTTGCGGGCGCCGGAGGCATGTCTCTAGGCTTCGAACAGGCTGGATTTGACGTTATCGCAGCGGTGGAGTTGGACCCTATCCATGCGGCCACTCATCATTTCAACTTCCCAACGACGGCCATACTGGCCCGATCGGTTATCGGGCTCGATGCCGGTACGATATTGCGTCAACGAACGGGCGGCGGTAGCGGTGTGGACGTTGTGTGCGGTGGAGCGCCTTGCCAAGGCTTTTCCCTCATTGGGCAGCGCATACTCGATGACCCCAGAAATCAACTTGTGCGGCAATTTGTCCGTCTTGTCGTAGAACTCGACGCCAAGTATTTTGTGTTCGAGAACGTCAAGGGTCTTACGGTTGGCGGGCACCGCGAATTTCTGCGTCTCCTGATTTCGGAGTTCCTGGATCGCGGATACAATGTCGCCGAACCTTGGCGTGTCTTGAATGCAAGAAACTATGGCGTGCCACAACATCGCGAGCGCTTATTCCTTCTCGGCGCAAAATCGGGACTTCCCCTCCCGAACTACCCGGAGATCCTCACCGACGACATGCCTGACTTATTCGCAGTCGAGGCCGTTCGCCCTGTACCCAACTGCCGCGAAGCGATCGGCGACATTCCGGACAACGAGCGGTTCGAGGAGTTGATGGCTGTCGATTCGGTGCATGTCCCCGATTGGAAGCCGACGTCCGACTTCGCTAGAGAACTGCACTGTATGACGAATTTCTGTTGGCACTACGGATACCGGCGGAGATGGGACGACACGTTGCTTACATCGAGTATGCGAACGGCCCACACGGATATTTCCCGCCGCCGGTTCTCGGAGACGAAGCAGGGCGATGTCGAACCGATTTCACGGTTCTTTAAACTTTCGCCTGGTGGACAGTCCAACACACTTAGAGCCGGAACCGACTCTGCCCGCGGAGCATTCACGAGCCCTCGGCCTATTCACTATAAGTATGCTCGCTGCGTTTCCGTTCGCGAGATGGCGCGACTCCATGGGTATCCCGACTGGTTTCGCTTCCACGTTACGAAATGGCATGGAGCTAGACAAATTGGAAATTCCGTTCCTCCCCCTTTGGCCCGAGCCGTAGCTTCGTCCGTAATTGGCGCTCTTGGCGTGGTACCGTGCGCCCCTAAAACGATTCTCGATCTTGGTAGTCCGGGCCTGCTCCAAATGGATATGACGGAAGCGGCTGAGTTATGGGGCGTAAAAGTTCCGATCGAGAGGCGAGACAGAAAAAACGGAACGCGGAAGCGGAAGCAGCACGAAATCGAAGAAGCCCGCATAGCGGCTGGGAGGTATTGAATGGAGGCGAAGAAAGTGATGAACCGATATGCGGCGATAATCGAGAAGATATTTTTTTCGAAATACATAAAGGGCGAAGAAGAAGTAAGGTTCGTACGAGAAGATTTGGTCAGAGCCGCTAAATCGCTTCGCATCGAGCTTCCCAAGAACCTGGGAGACGTAATATACTCCATTCGCTACCGGACCGAGCTTCCGCCAAGCATCTTGAAGACCCAGCCGAAAGGAAAAGAATGGGTTATCGAAGGCCGGGGACGCGCCCTATATCGCTTCCGCCTTGTAACCGAAAATCGGATCGTTCCTAACGAGCAACTGTTAGCCATCAAGGTTCCGGACGCTACGCCCGAAATTGTGTCGTCCTATGCTCTTTCCGACGAGCAGGCGCTTCTTGCAAAGGTCCGATACAATCGTCTTCTCGATGTGTTTCTCGGGTTGGCGACGTATTCGCTGCAAAACCATCTTCGGACTACCGTGCGCGACTTGGGTCAAGTAGAGATCGACGAAATCTATGTGGGTATAGACAAACGCGGAGTGCAGTTCGTCCTTCCCGTTCAAGCGAAAGGCGGTATGGATCAGCTCTCGGTCGTGCAGGCACGGCAAGACATAGCCTGCTGCCACGAGAAGTTCCAGAACCTCGTGTGTCGCGCTATCTCGGCACAGTTTATTTCCGCGAATCTCATAGCTTTGTTCGAGCTCGCGATTGATGACGGCATGGTAAAGATCGTCGAAGAGAAGCACTATCGGCTGGTTCCCGGCAATCAGATCACCGCCGACGATTTGAAGGCATACGCAAGCCGATAAGCAGAAACACGGTAGCCTGAAGATGTTGCAGGTATTTCAGGTAGGCCTATGTCGCTCGAAAATCGGCATCCGGATGGAAGTAATAATCGAAATTTTTACGGGGTATATATGGAACTGAACAATCCCCAAGGAACGGAACAGGCCCTCGGGATACTTCGAAGCGGCGAAAACTTTCAGTGGTACTTCATTCCTCTATTTGCCTTCGTGGTCTATATTTACTTCAATGAAATCGAGAAAAGGAACTGGAAGGCGGTGGCGGCCGGGTTATCTCTGTACGCCACCCATTGGTTTTTCGAAATTCTGAACGCGCTGATTCAGCACTTCTCGGGGCATGCCCTTTGGACGGTGCCGACCGGGACGTCGTTCTTGTTATTGGTGGGTGTCGGTTGGGAATTGTCGATGATGTTTGCGGTGGTGGGCGTCATTTTCGCGAAAGTACTTCCCGCAGACCCCGATCTAAAGATTTTGGGGATAAACAATCGCATCGTCATCGCTGTCGCCAATGCCGCCTTCTTTTCGATATTCGAAATCTTCCTGGCCAAAACGCCGGCGTTCTTATGGGTCTATCCATGGTGGGGCGCCTTGCCCGTGTTTATAACCGTGTATATTCCCTTCTTTTTGATGGCGAACTGCGCCTATGATTGGACACCGAGGGGCCAACGCGTTGTGATTGGATCGCTGATCGGAATCGATTTGCTCGCAATGGTTCTTTTTGCTGGAATTTTAAAGTGGATTTAAGTCCTTCACCAATCGATCGAAAGGCGAAAAGGAGTTCGGAATGAAAAAGTTTCTGTTGTCGATCATGCTCTGCCTGTTGTTCGGCGCCAATGGTTACGCCGACATGCAAGCCGACGGCTTCGATGTCGCCCTGCTGTACAAGGCCACCAAGACCTTCGATATGAACGATGCTCGCCTTGCCGGCCTCCGGGAGCTCGTGTCGAGCAAGTTCAAGGAGAACAGCAGCGGCAGCTATTCGGACGGCGACATGGCGTATGAGGAGACCACCTACCTGGATAAAGACGAAAACTCGGTTAAGATCGCCACCGAGAAGAACACCAAGAGCGGCGCGGGAAAGACCACCGTGACGGTGACCGGCCCTGAAGCGGTCGTCACGGCCATCCGGAATAAAGGCAAATGATCGGCGTTTAAGGGCCGTCCATGGCCGCTTGGGGTAAAGGAGAAAGATTTTGGCCGCTGAAAAAAAGCATGTCTGCCCGGTTGCCATCGCCGGCAGTCTCGACCTCGGCATCCGGCGCTGGTTGCACGACCCCCGCAAGATGCTCGGGCCCTATATCACGGAAGGCATGACGGTCCTGGATGTCGGTTGCGGGCCGGGTTTCTTCTCTGTCGCGCTGGCGCGCATGGTGGGCCCTTCGGGCCGGGTGATTGCCGCCGATTTGCAGGCCGGGATGCTTCAAAAACTGAGGCATAAGATTGAGGGAAGCGAAATCCAGGAACGGATCACGCTGCACCAGTGCGCCAAGAACCGGTTGGGCCTGTCGGCGGAGGTCGATTTTATTCTGGCGTTTTATATGGTTCACGAAATTCCCGATCAGGAGGGTTTTTTCGCAGAGCTCAAATCGATCCTCAAGCCCGGCGGCCGGATCTTCATCGTGGAGCCGCCCCTGCATACCTCCCGGAAGGCCTTTGAAAGCAGCATCCAAAAGGCCCGGGATGCCGGTTTGGTGGAAGTTGAAAGGCCCAGGCGGTTTCTTGATAAAGCCGTTATTCTCCAAAAGGCCTAAAAGTTTATTGACCTTATCGGAAGGGGCATACTACTTATTTGCACCACGCCTGATCGCTTTCCTATCCTGGCCTCAACCTGAGCCTGTTGGAACTATCCTCGAAATATCGACCTGGTCGACTCGCCGGACAATGAAACGATTAGAGCGCGGCGGCCTGAAAAAACCCAATAAAAGGAGGGCACCATGAAAAAAGTAACGGTATTGGTTCTATGTCTCGCGCTTTTGTCGATCGCTGGGACAGCAAGCGCCGGAAAGGAAACCGGCCCATATATCGGCGGTTCCCTCGGCTGGGCGGCCATCGATGTGTCGTCTGACGATGTGGATGATGATTATGATGATGACGATCTGGGGTACAAAATATTCGCGGGATACAATTTTGGCGTCATTCCCCTGCTGGATCTTGCCATTGAAGGCTCTTATGTCGATTTCGGTAAAGCTTCATCAGACCAAATCATAGACCAGGACGTGGAGATTACCGGCTGGGATCTCTTTGGGCTGGCGGCGCTGAATTTAGGCCCCGTCGGGGTGTTCGGAAAAGTTGGGCAGATCTGGTGGGACCGCGATTCCAATCTCGCTCAAATAGATGAATCCGGCAACGATATGGCCTACGGCGTAGGCCTTCGTTTTCAGATCGGCTCGTTGGGTATTCGTGGGGAGTATGAATATTTCGATCTGGAAGGGACAGATGTGGGCATGTTATCCGCCGGGGTGTCCTGGACCTTCTAGACGTTGCGGGAATCAGTAGTTCACCCTGATTCGCTCTTCGGTGGGGTTTGAGACGCTCCCGAGGGAGTCTAAATACTCGCGGAAGGCATCGGCATCGATAAAGCCGGTATCCTGCTTTCGGGCCGCGGGAATGTTTCGGAGGGTCGTGTATCCGTCGCCCCCGCCGGCCAGATAGGCGGTCACCACGATTTTGTACGTGTCGTCCGGATTGAAGGCTTCATATCCGCCCCCCAGGGTGGCCCGGTATTCCAGGTTGGTCACCCGCGCCCCTTTGACCGCGCTTTCTTCGATGTCAAAGCGCAAGCCGGAGACATAAGGGTACCACGGGCAGTTGGATTCGGAGCGGGGATTGTTGACGATCTGATAGTCAAGGCCGTCTTCGAGGGCGTTGCGGAGTTCGGCCCCGGTCAGTTCCAGCGTATAGAGCAGGGAATTGTAGGGCAGCAAAGAGAGCACGTCGCCCATGGTGATGTCGCCGGCCAGCAGATCGACCTTGACGCCGCCCCGGGGCTGAATGGCGATGGTCACCCCCTGGGCGGCAGTCTTCGCTATCATGCTGTCGGCCACCAGCGGGCCGGGGCCCGAGTTGAAGTGGGTCGCCGGGTCGCCCCTTAAAAGATCGTCCGCGGCCGAGGCAACCACCGCGCGTTTTTGCTCGTCAATCCCATCCGTAAAGGGTTGTAAAATGGCGGCCACCTCAGGGTCTTGCGCAAATACTTCCAAAAGGTCGCATTCGGCCATCAGCGCCAGAATGCTTTCTTGAACCTCCGGCGCCACCGCCGTCCACCCGGCGCCGTTGTCCTGTTTAAATTCGGTGGAGTTCACCAGGTAGGGCCGGCCGCTGAATGCGGTGACATCCCCGTTGCGATCGAAATCCACGTTGAGTTCGCCGATGGCCCGGCCCCAGCCCCAGGCCTGGACCACGAGCACCGGCTTGCCTTCGGGGCTTTGGACCCGGGTGGGATAATCGTAGCCCGCGGGAACGGTGATGCCGAAATCCTCGAATTCCGCCTGGGGGCCCAGCAGGGTATGGGAATGTCCGCCGACAATCACATCGATGCCGGCCACCGATTCCGCCAGGTCCAGATCGGCCTCGTATCCGATATGCGATAAAACGATAATCTTGTTGATCCCCTGAGCCTGTAAAAGCCCGACCGTCTGCGCCACGCTGGCCGCGACCGCGTTGAACACGATGGTGTCGCCCGGACTGGAGATGCTGGCCGTTTCGGGGGTGGTCGCGCCGATCACGGCGACCCGCTCCTGGCCGAAGGTTTTGAGCATATAGGCTGGAATCTTGCCTGCCAGATAGGGCTCTCCGGACACATCGAGATTGGCGGCCAGCATGGGGAAATCGGCCCACGCCAGGTAATCGGAGAGGCTACCCGGTCCATGGTCGAACTCATGGTTGCCCAGGGTCATGGCATCGATACCGTAGGTGTTGAGGATGGCAAAGTCGGCTTCGCCGCCAAAGGCGGTGTAATACAGGGTGCCCCCCACCGCATCGCCGGCGGCGAGCATGATGGTATTTAGATTGTCGGCCCGTAACGCATCGATGGCGCCCTTGGTCCGGACGGCGCCGCCCAGGTCGGTGCGGGTCGGGATGCCGTCAAAGCAGAGCACTTCATTGGCGAGGGGCTCGAGGTGCGAGTGCAGGTCGTTCAGATGGATGATGGACAGGCTCAGGGGTTCCGGCGGGTTGTCCGACGACCCCCCACAGGCGCTAAGAAGCAGGATAAACCCGAAAATGACGGCCAGCTTGCCCCAACGCATGATCATCCTCCCATACAGTTATTGCCTCTGTATCGGAAGATTTTCGGATTTCTTTAAGTCGGGGAACCGTTCTATCCGAGCAGGCGAGCGCCCAGCGGCACCTTACCGCGTGCTCTGGATGAAGCGTACCCTCTCCTGGCGCTCTTTTTCCCACTTGCGGCGCTCCACGCGCAGGTTGAACAGATCGATGTCTTTGAAGATCAGGCTCTCCTTGTGGGGCGGGATGCCGCGCCGCTTGCGCTCTTTTTCGGGGCTGTGGATCAGCGAATGGCCAAAGGCGGCGACGTTGCAGAAGAAGAAATAGGCGTAGACCGAGCGGCGCGCCTCCAGGTGGGCGGCGGCGAAATCCTCGGTGACCGGCGTCAGGGCCGGGTTGAGCACGATGTCCACGGGCGGCGAAAAGTTCTTGAGCTCCACGCGCAGGTCCATGTCCAGGAAGTCCCGGCAGATGGCCACGGCCACGCGGCCGAAGCGGGTGTTGGCGATCACGATGTTCTTCTGGGGCCGGGTGAGGATCCCTTCGCGGATCCTTTGACCGTTGAGGCGGATCGTGGCCGGCGTGTGCTTCTCCTGCTCCCAGAGGACCCCTTCGGGGCCGATGACCGGACACACATTGGTGCGGGTGTCCGGGTCGTGGTAACCGCCCGGCACGATGTACAGGTCGAAGGCTTTGGCCGCCTCGAAGAGCAGTTGCGCCAGTTCGGGATGGTGCAAATCGATGGTCATCTCCGGAAAGAGCAGCATGTCCATCCGCCGGCGCACCGCCCGTTCGATCATGACGTCAATGCGCCGCTGCATGACCGGCACCCCTTCGGCACGCAGCCCGAACAGACCTTGCCCGCGCGGTTCCAGCAGATCGGCCGCCATGTCGATCTGGGCGATGCCCACCCGGCAGGTCGGCTGCTGAATGCGCGGGGCGTTGGCCAGCAGATCGGTGTAGACGATGCGATAGGCGCCCGGCGTCTGCGGCGGTCCGGCCGCCGGCGGAGCATCCAAGCTGGCAACCACCGGATCTGCGCCGGCGTCATCGGCCTCTGTCTGCAGGGCTTGTATTTCACCTTCCGACAGCGGCTTGCCTTGCAAAAATTCCATCAGCGGCACCAGTGTGTCGGTCGTATTTCCCAGCCATGGAAAATGAATGCCCCCCTCCAGCGGCAGAAAGCGCGCCTCGGGGATGCCGGCCGCCAGCCTGCGTCCGTGATCGATGGGGATGGCCTTGTCGCCCTGGCGGTGCATCACCAGGACCGGCATGCGCAGATTGGGCAGCAACGGCGCGACATCGAGTTCATAAAACAGCTCCAGCAGCCGGGCGGCGGTTTCCGCGCTGGCGGCTTTGCGCTGGAACAGGCTGAGCTTGCGGCCGATGTCGGGATCATTGGATTCCTCGGGCACAAAGAGCCAGGCGAGCAGGTTGGCGCCGATGCCCCAGTTGGCGCGCACCAGCGAAATGATCGAGGCCTGCATCGCTTTGTCGGCGACGTCGGCACCGGTGGCAAAGGTTCCGTAAAGCACGAGCTTTTCGACCCGCTCCGGATGGCGGGCGGCATAGGCGATGGCCGTGGCGCCGGCCATTGAAAAGGCGAACAGGGAAAGGCGCGCAAGGCCGGCGGCCTGGATCACGGCCTCCAGGTCGCGCACATCTTCTTGCAGGGAAAAGTCGGTGCGGTTGCGGTCGGACAGCCCGGTGCCGTGCTTGTCGAAAAAGATCAGCGTATGATGCCGGGCCAGCCTGGCGAAGAAGGTCCGCATGCCGGGCAGGTCCCACTGATGGACCAGGTGACTCACCCAACCCGGCGGGATGACCAACAGCGGGCCCTGGCCGGTGCGCGCATAGGCCAGGGTGTGGCCCTCGGCACTGGTGCAGAAGCGGATATCCTTCTCCATGGCAGGGTCCATCGGCGGCCTCGGATGCGCTGGATTGTCCGCATGCCTCAATTCGGACCGCGGACCGCGCGATAGAATCAAGGTAAGTCAGATGGCCTCGAAATCCATAGGCCCTGGAACCTGAACAATACGGGACACCCTTATTGGCACTCTGAACGATATTAATCCGGGCAAGGGGCAGGGCCGGCATGTACTCAAATGCAAAGGGCCGCGGGTCATCCCCGCGGCCCTTTGGTGTTTAGGATCTATCTGCTCTTCAGGCTGCTTTTTGGGCTTAATTGCCCACGAAGAAAGCGTTCATGGCTTGCGCCACCTCGGCGGGTTTCTCCTCCTGGACGAAGTGGGCCGCATCGATCTGGACGACCGTGGCCGAGGGGAAGTAGTTTTCGATGCCGATCAAGTATTCGGGGATGATCACCGAATCCAGGTTGCCGTAGACATACAGCAACGGCATGCTGAATTTCGTGCCGGCCAGAAACAGTTCGTACCAGCGCTGGCCGTCCTGGGCCATGGTCCGGTAATAGGAAGCGCCGGTGGCCGGGGTGTTGGCGATGCTGTAGGTGCGGACATACTCATCGATGGAATCCTGGGGAACGGGACGGTCTTTGAAAAAGGTCGAGATCCAGGCCTCTTCGTTGCCCGGGATCATCTCTTCGGCCAGATTGGGGGCTACCCGTTGCTGAAACTGCTGGTACCAGGCGGCAACATTGCCCCCCGCGTAGAGGATATCCCTTGCGGCCATGTTGTTTTGCAAATTGAGGATAATGTGGATATTCAAGATGGCCAGTTTCTTTACGCGGCTGGGGACAGCCAGGGCCACTTCCTGGGCGACGACCCCACCCCAGTCGTGTCCAACCAGGTAGAAATCGGTAATCCCCAGCGCATCGGCGATTTGAACGATGTCCTTGGCCAATTCGACCTTCTGATACTTGGCCTGGTCCAGGGTGCGTTCGCTGTCGCCAAGACCCCTTAAATCGGGCGCAATGATGCGCAGGGAGGGATCCAGCTTGCCGGCGACGGCGTCCCAGCAAAATGAGTTTTCGGGCCAGCCATGCACCATGATCACGGGAAACCCGGTGGCACGGCCCCCTTCCCGGTAGCTGAAGGTGCCGCGCGATACGGTGATGCTTTTTTGCTTCAAGTTGCCCGTGGCCGGAGGATCGGTGGGGGTGCAGGCCACCACGTAAAGGCTGATCAGGGTCAACAGGGCGATCATCGATGAAGCCAACAGAAATGCAATCTTCTTTTTCATATGTAACCCTCTCTTCTCCATTATAATAAAGTAATCTAAGAAATAGCGATAACAGCATGGGATAGACCGCTCTTTTTGACCTCCTTTCCGGAACCATGTCCGAAGCAACTGATTTCCGGTTCGATACGCACCCGGCAGCGCCGGTTACACTTCTTTTGCTTTTAATGGGGAGCCATCGAAGATGATGATGCTTGCGGTGATTCCCTCTGAACCACGCAAGCCTTGCTTTCGTAGCAGGAGGTGTGCCAATCTATCCCAATTGGCTTTTCGCTGAAATGATAGTGAAAAACTTGTCGAGGAAAGCGTGGTCGGGTGGGGCGGGTCGCGCTATGGGGCGCCCCACAATGAGACATGTCGCAGTGGGTGGACGTGCTCAGAGAACGGTGTCCCCGCAATAACACGCGCTGAAGGTTCACCGAGAATTTGCACTGCACGATTCAGGCGTTGAATTACATCCCGGCTTTATGTTATGGACCGGGCGTTTATTTCTCCCTGCACATGGGCGCCGCCTCAGCCGAACGGCGGGCCCTTTGATTCCGAGACGCGAGGGCGCCCGTCCCTTCAGGGGCGCGATTGGCTTGACGATGAAGAAGAGTGATAGCTGGCACTGGGCGCTGCTGTTGCCTGCGGCCGTCTGGCTTTTGATGCTGCTCTACGATCTTGACCTGCGGCCCCCCCATCACGACGAGGGGGTCAATGGCTGGTACATCATGCAGATGTGGCGCCAGGGGTTTTTCCGCTACGATCCCAGCAACTATCACGGCCCTCTGTTTTTCTACCTGCTCCAGTTCAGCGAGACCCTGTTCGGCAAGGGGATTGTCAGCCTGCGCCTGGTGACGGTGCTTTTCGCCGTGCTCAACGCGCTGCTGGTGCTGGCCCACCGCCGCTTCTTCGGGCGCATCGCGATTTGGGCGGCCCTGGTCATGGCCTTCAGCACCGCCTCGATTTTCTATGGCCGATATGCGATCCACGAGACGGTCTTCATCTTTTTCCAACTGCTGTTCAGCTATGGCTACTTCAGCTACGCCCGGCGTGTCTCCTGGCGCACGGGCGTGGTCTGCCTGACCGCGGGGGTCTTCGGCACGGTGCTGATCAAGGAGACCTTTTTCATCTTCTTCGGCACCTGGTTCATCGCCCTTTTTCTGGTGGCGGGCCTGGCGCGGTTTCTGCCGGAAGCCGGGGTCCTGGAGGAATCGCCCCTGCCGGTGGTCAAAGGCAAACTCAAAAACAAACGGGCCGTCCAGCCGCTCTTCGCACCGCCCGATCACCGGCGCTTTCTCGTGCGTACGGTTGGCGCCGGCCTGCTGGTGACCCTGGTCGTTTACAGCGGCTTTCTGATGAATCCCCGCGGGGTCATCGACATGTTCGTGGCCCTGGCGCCCTGGCTCAAGACCGGCATGGGCAGCAGCGGTCACGAGAAGCCCTTTTTCTACTGGCTCAATCTCATGCGGCTCTACGAGTGGCCGGCCCTGGCCGCCCTGGCGGCGACGGCCCTCCTGGGATGGCGCACCTCGCGTCTCGGCCGTTTCTGGTGCGCGCTGGCCGTGGGCGGCGTGTTGGCCTACTCGCTGATTCCCTATAAAACCCCCTGGCTGATCCTCAACCTGATCTGGCCGCTGGGCTTCGTGTTCGGATATGGCGTGGAGACGCTTCGCCAGCGCTGGCCGGAGGTCGGCAAGGGGTTGGCCTATCTCGCGGCCGCCCTGCTCATCGTGGCCAGCGCGGGATTGGCCGCCCGGCTCACCTTCCGCTACCCCGACGATCCCAAACAGCCCTATGTCTATACCCATTCCCACCGTTCCATCGTCGATCTGACCGAGCATATCGAGCGGGTTTGCGCCCGCCATCCCGAAGCCAAGAACATGCGCATCGTCGTGGCCATCCAGCAGACCTGGCCCCTGCCCTGGACCTTGAGCGATTACCCCGATCTGCACTTCGACCCCTTCAAGGCCGGCAACCCGGTGCGCGGGGACGTGCTGCTCGTGGACATCCAGGATCAGCAAGCCGTGGAGGCCATGCTGGATGGCCCCTACTACCGGGTGAGCGGCCGGCTGCGCGATGCCTATAACGATATCCTCTACTACTACCGGGAGGCGCGCTTCAAGGATACCTGGCAGGGTACCGGCACCCTGGTCAGCCCGCCGCCGCCCGGCCCCCAGGAGCCCGCCCCGTGATCATCGTCCACGGCATCCTCTGGCATATTGTCTTCAGCACGCTGTGCGGCGTTCTGCTGGCGTTGGTCTTCCAGGGGCTCAACGGCTGGATCGCGGCCGCGAGCCTGCTGGCCGGCGCGGGTCTGGTTTGGCTTTGCCGCGCCTTTTTGCCGGGCAAGGACGATTCGCAAAAGATGGCCTGGGATTGGATCGACAAAACGGTGGCGGCCTTCATCCTGCTGCTGGGCTTGCGCCACTTCGCCTATCTTTACTTCAGTGTGGACAACGCCGTGCAGACCCTGCTCAAGAACAACTACGGCGATCTGCCCCTGCACATCACCTACATCCGTCATCTGGTGGACGGCGCGTGCTTTCCGCCCGCCAACCCCTTTTTCTCCCTGGAAAACTTGTTCTATCCCTTCGGTTTGGATTTTTACAACGCCTTCTGGGAGCAGCTCGGCGTGCCCACCCAGACCCATCTTTTCGGGGTGGGCGTTTTACTGCTGCTGGCCACGCTGCTGGCCCTGTACCGCTTCGGCGGCATTCTGGTGGTGGGGGCCTTTTTCCTCAACGGCGGCTGGGCCGGCTGGCAACTGCTGACCAGCGGCGTGTGGCAAGACTACCAGGAGACCCTCACCTGGAAGAATTTTTTCATCACCCTCTTCATCACCCAGCGCGGCCTGCTGATGGCCCTGCCTTTGGGGCTGTGGCTGGTCGGTCAGGTCCGGGAGCGTTGCTATGCGCCGGTCGGCGCCGCCGCCTCCTGGTCCCGGGGCCAGGTTCTCCTGGTGGGGCTGGCCTGGGGGGCCTTGCCGTTCTTCCACATGCACGCCTTCATCGTGATCAGCCTGCTCGTCGCCTTCTACACCCTGGCCGGGGCGGCGCCCAAAAGCAATCTGCGCCAACTGGCCCCGGTTCTGGCCCTGGCCGTGCCCCTGGCGACGCTTTTCGTGCTCTACCTCACCGATCTGTTCCGCAAGGGGTCGATGATCCATTTCCAGTGGAACTGGTTCGAGCCGCGCAATCTGGCCCTCTTCTTCGGCCTGGAGTTGGGGCCCTGGACCCTTTTTCTGCTGGCCGCGGGGGTCTATCGTCTGTGGAAGGGAAGCGGCCGCGAGCGGGCCGAATGGCTCATGGCCGGCGGGGCCTTTCTGCTTTTCAACGCCGTGCTGCTGGCCCCCTGGGATTGGGACAAGCTCAAGGTGCTGATCTGGTTCTTCCTGATCGGCGTGGCCCTGGCCGCCAGGGCGGTCACGCCCCACTTGAACCTGCGGCGCAAGGCGGCCCTGTGCCTGGTGCTGTTCTTCTCCGGCACGGTGAGCCTGCTGGCGGTCTCCGGCGGCCTGGCCCAACCCACCAAGCTTTACGAATGGCGCGAGCTGTGGAACACCAAGGGCGCCGCGCTGGCGCTGCCGAAAGAAGCCACGGTGGCCGCCACGCCGACCTTCAACCATCCGCTCTCTTTTTGGGGTCACGCCATCGCCGTGGGCTACGCCGGGCATCTTTGGTCCCACGGGATCGAATACCAGGAACCCGAGGCCATGATCGGCCGGATGTACCAGGGGGGCGGCGATTGGCGCCAGATCGCGACCCAATTGCGGGTGACGCACATCTTCTGGGGCCCAATGGAGAGGGAGCGCTACGGCGAGACACCGCCTGCCTGGCGCACGGAGCTGACCAACCTGTCACCGGTGCCGGGGTACGAGCTCTATGCCATCGATCCGGGACCCACGCCGGAGTTCATCGATGAATGATCCGTTGAGATTGGAAAGCCTCTGAAACAAGGAGCCCATGTCGCGCAAAAGAATCCTCTGGGTCCGCTTCTGCCGCTTCTCGGCGGTGGGCATCCTCAACACGGGGTTGCACCTGTTGTTCTTCAGCGCCCTGTATTTTCAGGGGGCGCACTATCTGATCGGCCAGACCCTCGCCTTTCTGTGTGTCAACGTGATCACCTTTTACATCAACCGCACCTGGACTTTCGGCAGCGTCGATCCGCGGGTGGACGAGCAGTTGCGGCTCTACCTGTTGACCCGGACCATCACCCTGGCGGCCACCCTGGTGCAGACCCTGGTGCTGGTGGAGTGGGCCCACTTCCCGCCCTTGCTGTGCCAACTCACGGCCGTGGTCATCAACGTCAGCCTCAATTTTCTCTTCTCCCAGATTTTCGTCTTCCAGTCCGTGCCCCAGGACCTGGCGCACTACCTGTACTTCGCGCGCATCGATTTGGATCGCCTGCGCGACGCCCCGCCGCTCACCGTGTACTACATCGTGCCGATCTTCCATGAACACAACCGGCTCTATCCGCGCTCCATCGGCAATCCCCATGGCGAAGATTTCGTGCGCGTCAAGGTCGAGCAGCTGCAGGCCTTGAGCGCCCACACGCCCCGATTTCAGTGGCAATTGATTTTCATCGACGACGGGGACCGGGATCGGCACTCGGGCTGTCTGGTGCACGAGCGCATCCAGGAGCTTTATCCGCACCTATTGGCTTCGGGTCAGATCCGGGTCTGGTTTCTCGAGGAGCTGGCCCCCGAGATCGCCGCGGCCTCGCGCAAGGGCGGGGCGGTGATCACGGCCCTGCGCCATCTGGAAACCCTCGGTCCCCAACCCTCGGATATCGTGATCTACACCGACGCCGACATCTCCTCGGATCTGCGCCTCTCCGGCAGCCTCATCGCGTCGCTGTTGACCGGCGCCGATCTCAGTCTCTCCAGCCGCTGGCACGACGGCGCCACCGTGGTGGATCGCGGCATCAAGCAGAAGATCAGCAGCTGGATCTACAACCTGCTGGTCTATGCCTTGCTGGGATTGGATTTCGCCGACACGCAAAACGGCTTCAAGGCCCTGCGCTACGCCACCGTGGTCCGCATCCGCCCCTACCTGCGCGAGATCGGCTTTGCCTTCGATACGGAAATCCTGATGCTGACCGAACTGCTCGGCGGCAAGATCGAAGAGATCCCCATCTACTGGAAGGATTCGGCGGCCGAAAGCAATGTGAGCATGCTGCTGGACCCCTTGAAGGCCATCGGCGGCCTGCTGCGCCAACGGCGCTATCGCCGCCATCTGCGCCGGTCGACCCTCCCGGCCATGTCCGTCATGGGTGCAAAGGGTGCAGCCCGCGAATAGGATTGCGCGGGCCCCGCCTGGGGACATTATCGATTTGGTCTACGGTGGTTTGCGGAGCGCCAGGCCCGGGGGCCTGCTTATCCGGGTGTGGCCGTGGGCTGGGGGTCAAAATTGGATCAGCCCGTGGTGCAAGGCCGTGGCGATGGCCTGGGAACGGCTGGTGCAATTGAGCTTGTTCTTGATGTTGGCCACATGAAAATCCACCACCCGCCGGCTGCATTGCAATATCATGGAAATCTCCCAGGAGTTTTTGCCCTCCTTGAGCCAGTTGAGCACCTCTTTCTCCCGGCCGGTGAGGTGGATGGCCTCTCGCCCCTGGCCATTCGAGAGGCGCCGGTACGCCTGGGCTATGAAGGGAATGGTGTAGGCCACAATGGTTTCGGTGCGTGGGTCTTTTTCCTCTTTGGGCCAGCCCAACGCCATCTCGGTGCAGGTCATCGTGGCGGTATCCAGGATGCCATGGGTCCAGCCATCGACCATTCCTAAATCCAAAGACAATGCCGCCGCGGGATAGGGCTTCTCGAAGTGCTGGTCCACGCGCCGCCAGTGGACCGGCTCGAGGTTGGAGAGAAAGGTGCAGATGGTGGCGTCGGTGAGATAGAGCCGGTTTTGCATATAAAGATCCATATATCCGACTGGATAGCTGATATCCAAGGAATGGATCGTGGCTTGGGGATCGAGGAACACATCAGGAATCTTGGCCTGGGCCAAGGTTGCGTATTCGAAACCGATCAACCCTCCCAAATCCGCCACCAACTGTTTGAGCCCGCTGATGTCACGGCATGACAAGGAGCGCTGGCTCAAGGTCAACAAGGCCACCAGATCGCCCACACCCAGAAAATTCTTCAGATCCATGTCCGGCTCCTCGGGCGCTCAGCCAGAATCGTAAGCGGTCATGCAGCATGCCGGCCATAAGGACAGCGCGCGTTTTCCACATGCTTCTGGAAAACCTCAATATGCCATCACTCTTCAGCATCGCGTAGTTTGCGGATCGCTTTGTAATTAACCCTAGCCTGTCACCGTGTCAACCGTGCGTAACCGATTGAAGGCAGGGTTCTAAGAAACCGTCTGGGGCTATGGGACATATTCGAGCAATTGGGTCCTTGATGTTCCTTAGGCCGCGCCTACCGGTACGCCTTCTTCCAGGGCGCTTGCTGGGTGCGACGCGCGTCGGCCAGGGCCAGGTAGAAGGCGCCCACGGCCAGTTCGGCGCAGTGGAAGTGGTCCGCGGGCAGGGTCTCCAGGTAGGCGGCCACCTGTTCGGGGGTGACTTCCCAGGCCTGGCTCAAGCTCTTGCCCTGGGCCAGGTCGATGAGGGCGTTGGCGCAGGCGTTGGTGTGCATGCAGCCGTTGAGGGTGTAGCCGATATTCTGGAGAGTCTCTGCCTTCAGGACCACGAAGAATTCCACCGAGTCGCCGCAGTCGCCGGTCTTTTGGCCGTGGCCGTCAGCCCGTTGCAGGCGCTCCTGGTGGTCGGTGCGAAAGGCGCATTCCAGAAAGCGAATCGAGTGAGTTTGCCAGAAGTCGTTGGGGTTCGCGCTCATTTGGGTTGTTCTGCCTTTTGGGGCTCGGGTGTCGGTCGTTGTAAATCGATAACCGTGATTTCGGGAGGGGCAAAGACGCGCAGGGGCGGCCCCCAGGTACCGGTGCCCGGGCTGACGTAAAGATGGGTCGCGGGTGCGATGGTGTAAAGTCCCCTGGTAAATGGATAGAGCATGTGGATCACGAGGCCGAAGGGAAAGATCTGGCCGTTGTGGACGTGCCCCGAGAGCTGCAAGTCGAACCGGCGCTGGCCGTCGTTTCGCAGCAAGGGCCGGTGCTTGAGCAGGATGACGAGCTGGTCCGCCGGTATCTGGGCCAGCAGCGCAGATTCGGAGAGCCCTTCGGCGGTTCGGGCGGCCGGGTCGTCGATGCCGGCAACGGCGATGCCCTCCCCGGGCGCGGCATAGGTGCTGCGCAGCAGGTGAAAACCCGCCGCCTGGATGAACTCGGTCGCCTCGGGAATGCCCGTGTAAACTTCATGGTTGCCCAGAATGGCGTATTTGCCCATGGTTGCGGGAAGGGCCTTGAACAACTGGGCCACTTCGTTGCTGTCGTCCAAAGGGCCGTCGATCAGGTCGCCGGTGCACACCAGGATATCCGGTTTGGCCTCGGTGATCGCCGTCAGAATCGGATCCAGGCGGCCGGGATAGAGCATGGGGCCCAGGTGCAGGTCGCTGATCTGGACGATGCGCATCCGCGCCAGGGAGGCCGGCAGCTTGGGGCAGGGGATGGTGACGTGGGTGACGCCCACAAAATGCGCGGCGATGGCGCCGTAGACGGTCAATAGCCCCGCAACGGCGGCCACCAGCATCAGGTTATGGCGCCGCATGAGCATGTAGTCGCGCCAATCCACATCCAGCAACCGCTGCAGCCCGCCGATGATCAGGTGGTAGGTGTCCACCGGAATGGCGATGCAAATGAACAAAAAGAGATAGCCCATCCACACATAGCCCGCCCAGGTGAGCAGCAGGCCGGAAAAGGAATAGCCCTGGCTTTCCAGCAGCCGGGCCAGGAGGGGTGCCAGCATCAAAAAAACCAGCACGACCGATAGCAGGATGTAACTCAGGCCTTCCAGATAGAGTGCCCGGCGCACCTTGATCAGCACATAGAGGTGCAACGATCCGTAAAGGCTAAGGAAGACGCCTAAGAATATGAGCCAGCGACCCAGGCTCCCCATGTTTTCTAGCTCCGATCCAATTGACAGGCGTATCGCGCGCATACCATCGTGCCGGGCCTCGCCTCCCGGTGGGGGGAGGCCGCGTCCCGAGGGGCATTTCCAACTCATCGCCCTCAATCGGCGTTTGTTTAGCTTATTTCGGGTGTGAAATAAAGCATCCGGCGGTTCAGATCAGGTTGAGATCCATTTTATCAGGTCGTGGGCGGTCGCATGAATTCCCGCAGCACGGTGGTGGCGTAGGCGCCCGGGGGCAGGCTGAAGGCAAAGCACAGCCCCTGTTCGTCCGGCTGCACGGTCAGATCCGCCAGGTTCAGGATCGCCCGGCGCCGCGACCCCGGCGCCTTGAGGCGCTTGAAGTCGTCGGTGGTCAAGGCAAAGGCGGTCAGCGGGGCGGCTTCATGTTCGCCGGCCGTGTCGGTGGCGGCCATCATTTTAGGTCCAAAAATGGGTCCGGTGTAGGTGATGGCGCCCTGGGCGAAGCGCGCGGCGGCTTCGGCCAGATCCCCGACCACGAACAGGCCGCCGGTGTCGGTTTTCTGGGCCACGTCTCCCAGCAGCAGCGTGCGGTACTCGCCGCGGGTCATGCGTTCGGCCAGCCACAAATTGAACAGGCCGCTCTGCAGGGCCGAAACGAGCAGTTCGTCCTGCTTGCCGCGCACCGGCCGCCGCCGCTGCAGCAGATGGAAGGCGCGGTCGATGTTGGCCATATTGAAACCGAAACGCTGCTCGCCGTAGAAATTGGGCAGGCCGCGTTGGCGCAAGGCCTGGGCGATGGCCTGGGCCGGCGCCAGGGCCGCTTCGGTCACCTCGGTGAGCACGATGCGGAAGCGGTTGGCGGCCACGTGGCCGGTTTTGATCTTGTTGCGGTGGCGTTTGAGTTCGAGGATCTCGAAGGGCAGGGCGCCCAGGCGGGCCGCCGCCTCTTCGAGGCTCTGGCTCATGGGCAGCAGCAGGGAAAAGGTCTGGGTGGTGACGGCCTGTTTGTCCTTGCGGCCGCCCCAGCCCACATCCATGCTTTTCAACCCGAAACAGCGGGCCAGTTCGGCGGCCACGTCGGCCGTGTTCCACAGCTTGCGCCGCAGGGTCACGAAGAGATGCTCGCCCTCGCCGCAGGCCTCATACGGCAGGATCTCTTCCACCTGGAAATGCTCGGGGGTGGCCTTGATGGCGCCGCCGATGCCGGGCAGATCGGTGCAAACGTAAGGAAGGTGGGCGATGGCTTGCTTTAGCTGCTCGGCGCGGTTGTCTTTGGCTTCAGGAGAAGGTTGCATGGGACTCGCTTTCATCTTGCTAAATGCTGCATTTTAACTTCCAGGTTTACTCGCCGGCGTATCCGGCAACAGGTTTGCGCCACACGCCATCGAACAAGGGATGCTAAAGTGCGCTGCGGGCGCCCTGGAAACTCGCTGCGCTCAAACAGTCCAGGGCGCTTTTCCTCCGCTGCACTTAAGCATCCCTAAGTTCGATGTCTGACGTGGCGCAAACCCGTTGCCGGATACGCCTACCTGCGTGCGAATCGAGAAAATCGCATATTATCTTAATCCCGCGATAAAGTCGCTAACGGCTGCGACTCCCTTTTCTTCCACGACCCGAATCGTCTGGGTGCCGATCACGGCGATCTCCACCTGGCCGGTGAGAAAGTCGATGTCGGCTTTGTCTTTGACACCGAAGCCCAAGGCCAGCGGCAGGTGGGTGGCCTGGCGGCAGCGCGCCAGGTAGTGGCGCAGGTCCTGGGTAAAGTCGGTCTGCTGGCCGGTGACCCCCTTGCGCGCCACGCAGTAGACAAAGCCCCGGGCGTGTTCGGCGATCCGGCGCATGCGCTCATCGCGGGAGGTGGGCGCGAAGATGAAGATCGGCGCCAGGTCGTGGTCGCCCATGGCCTGCAAATACACCGTCCCCTCTTCGGGGGGCAGGTCGGGCACGATGGACCCGCGCAGGCCGCTTTGGGCCATGGTCTGGGCAAAGGCCGGCACGCCGTGCTTGAACAAAATATTGTAGTAGGTCATCAGCAGAAAAGGGATTTTGAATTCTTTGGCCGCCCGTTGGGCAAAATCCAGGCAGGCCGCCACGGTGGTGCCCGCGGCCAGCGAGGCCTGGTTGGCCTTGAGGATCACCGGGCCGTCGGCGATGGGCTCCGAAAAAGGGATTTGCAGCTCCATCAGGTCTACCCCGGCTGCGACCATGGCGCGCACGATCTCGTAGGAGGCGTCCAGGGATGGATAGCCGATGACGATGTGGGTCATGAGAAGGATTTTCTTCTCTTCCAACCGACCGCGGATGTATGCTTCCAACATGGGAGATCCTTTCATGCGTTGCTGCTTTTATATTGCTCGGCTTTGGCGCAAATAAACGCTTTCCATTCCGGATCGTCGAACGCATCGGCCACGGTAAAGATATCCTTATCGCCGCGGCCCGACTGGTTGATGACGATGATCTGGTCGGGCGTCATCAGCGGCGCCTCCTTGAAGGCCTGGGCAAAGGCGTGGGACGATTCCAGGGCCGGGATCAAGCCTTCCAGGCGCATGCTCAGGGCCATGGCGGCCACCACCTCGTCGTCGGTGGCCGCCTCGAACCGCACCCGGCCGTTCTCCTTGAAGTGGGCCAGGATGGGCGAGACCCCCACATAGTCCAGGCCGGCCGAGATGCTGTGGGTCTCGCGCATCTGGCCGTCGCTGTCCTGGAGAAAATAGGTCTTGTAGCCCTGGGCCACGCCGATGCTGGCGTCGTCGGACTTGAGCCGCGAGGCGTGGCGTCCGCTCGAAAGCCCCTGGCCGCCGGCCTCGACACCCACCAGGGTCACCGGATCGTCGAAGAACCCGGAAAAGACGCCCATGGCATTGGAGCCGCCGCCCACGCAGGCGTAGACCCGATCGGGCAGCCGGCCCTCCTGTTCGAGAATCTGGCGGCGGGCCTCCTGGCCAATGATGGACTGAAAGTAGGTCACCATCTCCGGGAACGGGTGCGGGCCGCAGGCCGTGCCCAGCACGTAGTGGGTGGTGTCCATGTGGCCCACCCAGTCGCGGAAGGCTTCGTTGATGGCGTCCTTTAGGATGCGCGTGCCGTCGCGCACCGGCACCACCGTGGCGCCCAGGCGCTGCATCCAGAAGACATTCGGTCGCTGGCGCAGCACATCCACCTCGCCCATGTAGATGGTGCAGGCAAAGCCGAAGCGGGCCGCCATGGTGGCCGTGGCCACGCCGTGCTGGCCGGCGCCGGTTTCGGCGATCACGCGGGTCTTGCCCATGCGTTGCACCAATAGTCCCTGGCCCATGACGTTGTTGGCCTTGTGGGCGCCGGTGTGGTTGAGATCCTCGCGCTTGATGTAGATCTTGGCGCCGCCGAAGTGGCGCGTGAGCCGCTCGGCGAAGGTCAACGGCGTGGGTCGTCCCGAGTAGTTGGCCATCAAGTGGAGATACGACGGCCAGAAGCCGGGGTCGGCCTTGGCCGCTTCGAAGGCCGCCTCCAGTTCGTCGAAGGTGGCGCTGAGAATTTCGGGGATGAAGGCGCCGCCGAAACGGTCGTAATATCCTCGTTTATGCATATCCGGTTCCTCCGATGGTTTGCGTAAAGACGAATTGATCGGTGCGGCACCACAGCTCGGAAAAAACGCCGCAGGGGGTTTGGGCAAAGGTCAGCCAGCGCTGGACGGCCAGCAGCGGGCTCCCGGACGCCACCGCCAGCAGGCGGGCCTGCTCCGGGTCGGCGGTCGCGATGCGGAAACTCTGCTTGCCGCCCGAGGGGCGCAGGTAGTATTGCTCTTCGGCGATGGCCGAAAGCGACCGGCCTTCCAGGTCCAGGCGCTGGATACCGTCAAAAAGGGCGGCATGCAGGTAGAGGACCTCCAGGAGCACCGGGGTTTCGGTCACGCGGGTCAGGCGCGAAAAACAGTAGGCCGGCTGCCCGTTGAAAGGATTCTCGGACGTGCCGGCCACGGGTTTCAATTGGATCGGCGTCAGCAGGCGGGTCTCCACGGCCAGGCCCTTTTTGCGGAACGAGGCGCTGGTGCCGTCCAGGGAGAAGAGATCCACCTCCTGCTGGGGTTCCAGAACGTAGGTGCCCGACCCGCGGCGGCGGGTGAGCAACCCCTTGCGGATCAGCAAATCCAGTGATTGGCGGATGGTCGGTCGCCCGAGGCCGTGGGCCGCGGCGAGCTGGTGCTCCGAAGGGATGCGGCTGCCCGGCGCATACTCCCCCGAACGGATGCGGGCGCTGAGCAGATCGGCCAACTGGCGGTATAGTGGTATGGGCGCGTGGGGGTTGAGCATGGCGTCACCTCACAAAAGATGACGGCACTATGGATAAAATTGGTAAAGTTGTCAATACAAATAAATTGGGCTCCATTTCAAGTAGCAGTGGCCGGCCAGTCGTGATAAACGCTACCCCAATAGTGGTCCATCCAGGGATGAGATATTCAGAAAATGGCGAAAATAGCCATTCCTGGATGGACACTCGTTAGACTTTAAAAGGAACCGCGACCCATGCCGAACAACCTGGCCACCCGAATCCAGATGATCTTAAGCGATGCCTTCACTTTCTTTGTAGGCAATTTCCGTCAAATCGCCACGATATGTCTTCCCTTTCTATTTGGCGTCGCCCTGTTCCAGGTGATTCTGGAGCAGGCCTATCCGGCCAGCCCCATGGCTTTCCTGGCCTCGGTGGCCTTGGGGGCGGTGATCTATCCGATATACATGGGCGCCTTGATTCGGTTGATGGCCAGTCGCGCGCGGCAGGAACGGCCGACCTCCAGCGCCCTGATCACGGCGGCCATCCCCCAGTGGAGCGCCCTGCTGACCCTCAAGATCGTGGCCTCTTTCTTGATCCTGGTGGGTTTTGGCCTGATTATCGTCCCCGGCCTCTGGCTTTGGGGGCGTCTGGCCTTTGCCGAATTTTACCTGGTGTTGTTCGGGATGGGCCCCCGCGAAGCCTTGCAGCGCAGTCTGCTGGCCACCCGAGGGCAACTGGGCCTGATCCTGGTCCTTCTGTTTTTGACCAACGGCCCGCTGCTCATGCTGGGGGTGACGGTGGAGCGCACCTTTGTGAGCCTGATGCCCAATCCGTTGTTCCAACTGGGCTTTACCCTTGGCCTGGCCACGCTTGAACTGTTCGTGCACGTGGTGCTCTTCAGGGCTTTCATGGATGTGATGGCGGGTCAAGAGAAGCCGGCGAGCCATATATAGTATCTTGGACACAAGCTAGCCGAACACCCCATGTTCGCGCAGGATATTTAACCCGATGGCCAGCAGCACCAAGCCCCCTAACAGATCGGCGTAGCGGCCGATGCGGGTGGCCTTGGAAACCCGTTTGCCCAGATGTATGCCCAGGGTGGTGAAGGCGGCGGCCACGATGCCGATCACCAGCGCCGGTCCCCAGATGGAGACGTTGAGCATCGACAGGCTCAGCCCCACGGCCAGGGCATCCAAACTGGTGGCCACCGAGAGCATCACCATGGTGGCGCCCCGGGTGGGATCTTTATGGTTCTGTTTTGCGCTGGTGTTGGAGAACGCCTGGCGCAGCATGCCCTGGGATACGAAGAGCAGCAGGCCGAAGGCCGCCCAGTGGTCGAAGCGCTCGATCTGGGCCCGGATAGTTTGGCCGGCGGCCCAGCCGACGATGGGCATGAGCGCCTGGAACAGGCCGAAATGCCAGGCCAGGCGAAAGTTCTGGCGAAAATCGACGCGGCCCAATTGGATACCGGCGGCCACGGCCACGGCAAAGGCATCCATGGCCAGGGCCACCGCGATGGCGGTGATGTTCAGCAGTGTCAACCGGTTCTCCCTTTGGCGTTGAGTCTCTGCAGCGTATCGTTATAATGAACCCATTCGCGGGAAATGGCGTCATACCCCGATCGGCGGATGGATTCAATATGCTAGTGTCCATCGTGTGCAAGTCACGACTGTTGCACGGAATTGTTTTCGGTATCGGTATCGGAATCGAATGATACCGATACCGATCTACACCCGGCACAAGCAGCAGCCTTGACTTGCACTCGGCGAAAATAGCCATTCCTGGATGGACACTATGCTAATATGCCCCTAACAATCGCCGGACTATAAGGACCCCATCGGCGGCCACAGGAGGATCACGGGCCCCGGAAAAGGAAGGGTCGGCATGCCCAAGGAAAACATTCTGATAGTGGATGACGAGGAGGATATCCTCGAACTGGTGCGCTTTCATCTCAGCCGCGAGGGCTTCGGCGTGGTGTGCGCCGAGACCGGCGAAGAGGCCTGGCGCAAGGTCAAAGAAAACCCCGTGGACCTCATGGTGGTCGACCTGATGCTGCCCGGCATGGACGGTCTCGAGCTGACCCGGCGGTTGAAAAACGATGCCCAGACCCGGTCCATACCGGTAGTGATGCTCAGCGCCAAAGGCGAGGAGGCGGACATCGTCACCGGCCTGGAGCTGGGGGCCGACGACTACATCACCAAACCTTTCAGTCCCCGGGTGCTGCTGGCCAGGGTGCGCGCCGTCTTCCGGCGTCGCGCCGTCCCGCCGCCGGTATCCGATGTGATCCGCATCCACGGCCTGACCATCGACCGGGGCCGGCGCAGCCTGACCATCGACGATCAGTGGATCGATTTGACCTTCACCGAATTTCAGGTCTTGGCCTTCCTGGCCGGCCGGCCGGGCTGGGTCTTCACCCGTTCCCAGATCGTGGATGCCGTGCGCGGGGACGACTACCCGGTGACCGACCGCAGCGTGGATGTCCAGATCGTGGGCCTGCGCAAAAAACTGGGTGATTGGGGCCCGCTCATCGAAACCGTACGCGGCGTGGGTTACCGCTTCAAAGAGAAGCCATGATCCAGCGCAGGCCCCTCATCTGGCAGCTTTACCCCGCCTTCTTGATCCTCGTGCTGATCGCCGTGCTGGCCACGGGCTGGTTCGCCTCCCAGGCCATGCGCGATTTCTACATTGCCCAGCGCCAACAGGATCTGATCGATCGCATCCATATTCTGATACCCCAGATCCAGCCGCACCTGGACCCTTTGGATGCCGCTGTCCTGGACCGGTACTGCAAGCGGATCGCCCTGGAAATTCCCATGCGCCTGACGATCCTGTTGCCCGACGGCAGGGCGGTGGGTGATTCGGAAGCCGAACCGAGCCGCATGGAAAACCACCTGGATCGACCCGAGGTGCGCCTGGCGATGCTGGGGCAAACCGGCAGCGCCTATCGTTTCAGCGAGACCATCAATCGCCGGATGATGTACGTGGCCCTGCCTGTTGGCCAACAGCCGGTGCGGGCAGTGGTGCGCCTGGCCTTGCCGTTGACCGCCATCGAAGGGCACCTGCTCGCGCTGCGGGGGCGCCTGGTCGTAGGCAGTCTGTTGATCGCCCTGGCGGCGGCCCTGGTGTGCCTGGTGATCTCCCGGCGCATCACCCGCCCCATCGAAGCCATGCGCGCCGGCGCGGCCCGTTTTGCCCGGGGCGAACTCTCCCATCGGCTGGCCGCTCCGGCAACCCTGGAATTGGCCGGCCTGGCCCAGGCCATGAACCAGATGGCCCAGGAGCTGGAGCAGCGGTTGCAGGCCATCGTGCGCCAGCGCAACGAGAGCGAGGCGGTGCTTTCCAGCATGCTCGAAGGGGTGGTGGCCCTGGACCCGGACGAGCACATCCTGCACCTCAACGGAGCCGCGGCGCGATTGCTGGGAACCGACGAGAAGCAGTTGCAGGGCCGCAGCATCCAGGAGGTGGTGCGCAACCGCGAGTTGCACGACATGATCCGCACCACCCTGGACCAGGGGGTGGCCGCCCAGGCCGATGTGGTGCTCTACCGGCCGGGCGAGCAGGTGCTCAACGCCCGCAGCATGCCGCTCTTCGATGCCGACGGCCGGCGCATGGGGGCCCTGCTGGTGGTGAACGACGTCACCCAGTTGCGCCGCCTGGAGACCATGCGCACCGATTTTGCAGCCAATGTCAGCCATGAGATCAAGACCCCGCTCACTGCCATTCAAGGATTCGTGGAAACCCTGGCCCAGGGCGGGGTGACCGATCCCCAGGAGGCCCAGCGCTTTTTGGGTATCATCGACAAGCATGCCAAGCGCCTGGCGGCCATCGTGGATGATCTGATGCAATTGGCCCGTCTGGAGCAGGGCGATGAGAGCCGCCAGCTCCGCATGGAAAAGATGCCCGTTGAAAAGGTGTTGGGCACGGCGGCCCAGCTCTGCCGCGCCCAGGCCGAGGCCAAGGCCATGCATATCGACATCCGATGCCCCGTGGACCTTACGGCCCTTCTGGATGCCGAACTCATGGAGCAGGCGGTGGTCAACCTGCTGGACAATGCCATTAAATACAGCCCTGAAAAGAGCCGCATCACGGTAACGGCCGGTGTCGTCGCCGGCGAGATCCGCATCACAGTGGCCGATGAGGGCATTGGCGTGGCCCCGGCCCATCTGCCCCGTCTGTTCGAGCGATTTTACCGGGTGGACAAATCCCGCAGCCGCCGCCTGGGCGGTACCGGGCTGGGGCTGGCCATCGTCAAGCACATCGTCCAGGCCCATGGCGGCCAGGTGACCGTCGCCAGCCTTCAGGGAAAAGGCAGCACCTTTACCATTCAGATGCCGCGCCGCGCCTGAGGTGCATGGGTTTTGATCGTTTTTGGGAGCGGCTGCGTCGGCAATATTTGCAGCCATCTCAGCTCTTGACGATTTTCCAACAAATTGATAAGGTTAGCTACCGTTGGCAGTTTGGCGGCACACCCTTGGCCGGCGGGTCCCAGGAATCCGGCCTTCACCTTTAACAAAGATGGCGCGATGCTGACCGAACAGGAAAAACTGGACAGCCTGACTCGTCTGGGCATCGAGCTGAGCCAGATCCACGACCTGGACATCCTCATGGAGCGGGTTCTGACCCGCGCGCGCCAGTTCGCCAACGCCGATGCCGGCTCCATCTACATCCGCCAGGGAGACGAGCTGTATTTCACCTACAGCCAGAACGACACCCTTCAAAAGAAGCTGTCCACCGGTGAAAAACTGGTCTACTCGACCTTCAAGATTCCCATCGACACCAAGAGCGTGGCCGGCTATGTGGCCGCCACCGGCAAGCCGCTCAACATCGACGATGTCTATCAACTGGAAATTACCTTACCCTACAGCTTCAGCAAGCAGTTCGACCAGGCCGTGGGGTACAAGACCCGGTCGGTGCTCACCATCCCGCTGGAAAACAGCAGCCGAGCGATTTTAGGTATCCTGCAGATCATCAACGCCCAGGATGCGGAGGGCCGGATCGTCTCCTTCCGCCCCCAGGATGAGCGGGTCATGTTCCACTTCGCCTCGGTGGCCGCCGTGGCCCTGGAGCGTGCCCAGATGACCCGTGCCTTGATCCTGCGCATGATCCGCATGGCCGAGATGCGCGACCCCCGCGAGACCGGGCCGCATGTCAACCGCGTGGCCGGCTTTGCCGTGGAGCTTTACGAGCAGTGGGCCCTGCGGCACCATATCGATCCTAAAACGATCGACAAAACCCGCGATGTGCTGCGCATGGCGGCCATGCTGCACGACGTGGGCAAGGTGGCCACCTCCGATCTGATTCTCAAAAAGCCGGCCCGCCTCAGCACCGATGAGTACGAAGTGATGAAGCAGCACACCATCCAGGGGGCGCGGCTCTTCACCCAGCAGCAATCGGATTTCGACGAGGCCGCCGGCATCGTGGCCCTGAACCATCACGAGCGCTGGGACGGGCAGGGTTACCCCGGCCACATCGATTTTCGCACCGGCCAGCCCCTCAAGGAGTTCATGGGGGCCGACGGCCGGGCCCGGGGCAAACAGGGAAAAGAGATCCCCCTGTTCGGGCGCATCGTCGCCCTGGCCGATGTATTCGACGCCCTGAGCACCAAACGCATTTACAAGGACGCCTGGGACGAGAAGCATATCCGGGCGCAGATCGAGCAGAACGCGGGCTCCCATTTCGATCCCGAACTGGTGGAAATATTTTTCAGCCGTTATGAAATGCTTCGGTCGATCCAGAAGCGTTATGCCGATGGCAATCCCACCTTTTCTTAGTACAGGAGAGTAAAGCCTATGGAGTGCAATCAAAATAAAAACATGCAACGCTGTACCTGCAGTTATGACGCGTGCCCGCGTAAGGGCGCTTGCTGCGAGTGCATCGCCTATCATCTGCCCAAGCGCCAATTGCCGGCCTGCTGCTTTCCCGCCGACGCCGAACGGACCTATGACCGTTCGTTCGCTCATTTTGCCCGGCTGGTCACCCAAAACAAAATCTGAAGGATTTACCGGTCTTCTGTGCTCCTGTGTGCGCGCGCTGCCCTCGAACCCGGTTCTGAACCTGCTAACCGCTCGATTTTTCGAATTTAGCTCATGGTACTTGTAAGTAGCCAATAATGCGTTATTTTGCACTACTTTTGGCACAAACCGCAACAAGACCGTTCGAGATAGGTCCCGGCAAAAGCCAAGAGATCGTTCAGGCCGGGGCGCGGCGATGCGGAAATTCGATCCGGCGGCTGCCCGGGCAGGCCATGCGAATCGCCCCCCAAGCGGCGGATCGTTTTGTGTCAACACAGGGAATGAGGTGGTCGATGAGCAGAGACATCAAAGACATTAAAAAAGATATATTGGATCAATTCCGGGCCATGGAAGGCGAAGAAAACGACGCGATTCCGGAAAACTGGCTGACCGAAGAGTATCTGCCGTTTTTGAACCCATTCGAAAAACGGGATTTCGAGAAGGCCATCAAACAACTGGCAGCCAAGGGATTTCTTAAATACGAAATGAAAGGTCAAGTGCCGAAGCTCAAATTGACCGAAAAAGGGGCCAACCTGATTCACTGACCGATTCTCTACTCCTTCACATCGGCGTTCCTTAAAATCCCATCATTCTGCCGTTAAAGACCGGCCGGGGACGGCGCCCCAGCCGGCCACTGGGTCCAGGTAATAGTACCGACGGGTGCCTTTAGTAGTTCTTCTTTTCTACGGTCCAATTCGGATTGGTGCAGATTTCACATCCGCCTGAAAACGCTTGGGCTGCGCCGGTATCTCCTTGCAAACGATACATGAACCAAGCGGTGAGATAGCCCCGGGCCATGCCGGCGTCCCCCACAAAGTTCATGTGTCCCATGCCCGCGGCAATGCCGAAAAGGGTCGGGGCCTGGGCCAGGGCATAGCTGGTGGAGCGCACCAGGCTGGCGGAAACGATGGTGTCGCTGGCCCCGGCCACCAAGAAGATGGGGCCTTTGACCTGCCGGATCTGGCCCGGCGACGGCGCGATGGGCGCGCTGCACGTCACTCTTGGGTCGGTGGCTGCATTGATGGCGCCGCCACCCCCCTGGGAGTGGCCGGTGCTGCCGATGCTCTGGGTGTCCAGCTTGCCGTAGAAGGGGCTGCCCGGCGTGTCGTTTTGCGCGATCAGGTAATCGACGCCGGCGATCATCTCTTCCCCGCTTTGGGTCATGGTGCTGTCCGAGGCCACTACCACGAAGCCCCACGAGGCCAGGTGATTGAGCAGGCCGCTGTAAGAGAGTGTGGGGGCGCCGGTCCCGTTGCCCCAGGTGATGATAGGGTGCCCGCCGTCCATCTGCCTGGGGTAGAAGATGCGATAGCCGGTGGCGCTGGTGCTGGTGGTGGCGTAGGGACCGGTTAGGGCATATTCGGCTTCGATGTCGCCGGAGGCGCCGCCGGTGCCTCCACCGGAAGAGCCGCAGCCGCCGCCCGAAGGCACGCAGCCGACGAACATCGCCAGCAGTGCGGCCATGACCAAGAGCATTGTCGTCCGTAGTCTCATTTTTTTCATCGTTTTTCTCCCTCCTCTGTTGGGTTTGGAATGCGTGACCCGAAGCCTTTGGGGCCACAAGGGTGTTGTTTTGTTCTCCTGCCCTGAACCGCGTGACATTGCCGGCGGAGCGTCCGCCTGGGTTGGGCTGGAGAAACAGCGCTGCTATGAACATTTTGGTATGCGATCGGCGGCCGGGGGGGGGCCGTAAATCATGAAGCCTGCAATTCCAAGGTCACCGGCAGGGTGATCTTCATGGTGGTGATGCCGGAGTCTATTTGAAGTTAGATCGGAAGCATTTCAGCAGGTGCGCGGATGGCATAATCACCAAAACGATCGATGCCCTACCACAATCGATTTCCCATGGCAAGGGGCGGAAATGGCCGCCGCTCGATTTCTCCGGTGACCCGGACGTGTCGCGGCGCAGCCGACAGGCAAAGACGGACCATGGCCTGAGCGCGCTGTGCGATCCTGTCCCCAAATGAATGCTGCCCGGCGAACATCGCTGCTTCCGTCCGGCTTGCGCAGACCAGGGTCGGGATGCTACTAAATTTGCGTACAGGTCACCGAAGTCACTTTTTTCGGAGAAGGAGGAGCGGCCAATGCCCCAACGGTTTCGCAGAATAGCGCTGACCCTGGTTTTAATCGCCGCCGCCGCCATGGCGGCAGCCGGCATACTGGACCGGGGGATGGGCTGGGTGGGGCTCGACCGCCTGGCGCGGGCCAATGACGGGTACCTGGATCGCGCCTTTGACCGCGCCATGGCCGGCTTTTTACTTCTCTCCGGAATCAAGAGCGGACTGGCGATCGTGGAGGGCTCCAGCGTGGGGGTGGGCGTACATGTGGAGCTGGGGGATGCGGTGCAGCCGGCCTATGACTATGTGGATACGGCCTGGAAGGCGGCCATGGCCGGGGCCAGTATCATCGCCCTGATGAAACTGGCGTTGCAGGGGCTCGCGCTGATCGATCATTGGGTCCTGTTCGCGGCCCTGCTCCTGGTGCTGGCCTATTTCCTGGCGCTTTGGTTTCTGCCCCGGGGCGAATCGCTGCACAAGCGCTTCGGCCGGGCGGGCCGTTTTGCCGTGACCCTGTGCGTGATGCTCTATCTGTTGCTGCCGCTGACCATCTTCGGGGCCGCGTTTTTGTCCCAGCGCATCACCGCGCCGCTGGTGGAGAGTTCCCACGAGCAGCTCAAGGACCTGGGCAAAACGCTCAGCCCGGAGCGTATCCAGGCCCAATTCTTTCCCCTGGAAACCGAAACCGATTCGCTCTTCGACCTCAAAGAGAAGATCGCCCGCATGGGACAAGGGATCAAGTCCTTGCTGGCCTACCTGCAGCTCGAAACCGAACGTATCGCCGCCCTGACCATCCGGCTCATGGCCGCCTACCTGTTTGACTGCATTCTCTTCCCGCTCGTCTTCGGGCTGATCCTGATGACCATGATCAAGAGCGGCATCCATTCCATCTTCGGCCTCGACCGGGGAAGCATTTAGCCTCATGTCCATCCAGGGATGAGATATTTTCGCCCAACGCAGAAATCGGCGAAAATAGCCATTCCTGGATGGACATGCCTCACTTCCTGGATTTGCCGGGTTCCGTCAGGGTCCCGCGCACCACGCAATGGCGCCCATAGCGCGCGTCGATGGCATCCAGGGCCCGATCCACCTTTTCCCATTGGCGGCGTTGCTGGGTCTCTTCGGCTGCGAACAACTCCTGTTGCAGCGGCACCTGCCGGGATTGAAGGTTTCCGGCGCCCACGCCGATCAGGCGGATGGCCAGTTTTAACTCGAAGGCCTTGAGCAGGCCCAGGGCGGCCTGGTAGATGGCCTCGGCCGAATCCACGGGCTGCGGCAGGGTTTGGCCGCGGGTGTGGCGCTGGAAATCGGCGGAGCGCAGCTTGAGGGTGATCGTCCGGGCCCGCACCTGGTGGCGCCGCAGGTCTCTGGCCACAGCCTCTGACTGGGCCAGCAGATGGGCGGCCAGCAGGGCGCGGTCCCGGGTATCCTGGTCCAGGGTGATCTCGCTGCTCATGGATTTGGCTTCGCTGTCCACCACCACGGGCGAATCGTCCTGGCCATGGGCGAGTTCCATGAGCCGGCGGCCGAAGGCCCCCAGGCGGCGTATCAGTTGCGCCTCGGAAAAATTGCGCACCTGCCCCAGGGTCGAGATGCCCATACCGGCCAGCCGCTGCTGGGTGCGCGCCCCCACCCCCGGCACTTTCTGGATCGGCAGGTCGTCGATGAAGGCCATCATCCGCTCGGCGCCGATGAGCGTCAGGCCGTCGGGCTTGTTCAGGTCCGAGGCGATCTTGGCCAGAAACTTGTTGGGCGCGATGCCCACCGAACAGGTCAGGCCGGTTTGTTGCCGGATCTGTTTTTTGATCGCCAGGCCCATCTCGTGGGAGGTGCCGTGCAACCGCTCGCAGCCGCCGGCATCCACAAAGGCTTCATCGATGGAGAGCGGCTCAACCAGCGGCGAGAAGCAGCGCAAAATGTCCATGATCTGCCGGGAGAGTTCGGCATACCGCCGCCGCCGCGGGGGCACGATGATCAGGTGGGGGCACTTTTGTCTGGCCTGGAAGATGGGCATGGCCGAGCGCACGCCGAACTTGCGGGCCTCGTAGCTGGCGGCGGCCACCACCCCCCGCTGCCCGCCCCCCACGGCCACGCACCGGCCCCGCAGGGCCGGATCGTCCAGTTGCTCCACCGATGCAAAAAACGCATCCATATCCACATGTAAAATAGTTGGGCTTGCCATGGATTACAAATTTGTTATGATGCGCCAGTTTATAGGCAAAATTGTTGACACCAAACCGCTCACCCATTAAATGGTCCCGGCATGAAACGCATCGAAGACGCCACCCTACTGTACGAAATCAGTCAAGCCCTCAGCGAATCCTTGGATCTCAAGAAGTCCTTATATAAAGCCCTGGATATTCTGTCCAGCTCCATGGACATGGTGCGCGGCACCGTGTCGATCCTCGATCCGCTGCGCAACGAGATCAACATCGAAGTGGCCCACAGCCTCTCGTTGAGCACCATCGAGCGCACCAAGTATAAATTGGGCGAAGGCATCACCGGCCGGGTGATCCAGACCGGCAAGGCCGTGACCATTCCCAAGATCAGCGAGGAGCCGCTGTTCCTGGACCGCACCGCCGTGCGCAAAAAACTGAAGGATTTCCAGGAGCTCTCGTTTATCTGCGTGCCTATCAAAAAGGGCAACCAGGTGATCGGCGCCCTGAGCGTGGACCGGCCCTATGAGGAGAGCTACAATCTCAAGGACGGCCAGAAGCTACTCTCGGTGGTGGCCACCATGTTGGCCCAGCACGTGGTCAACCTGGAGATCATCCGCCGCGAAAAGGATCAACTGCGCGCCGAGAACCAGCGGTTGCGCGACGAGTTGGAGAACAAGTACCGCATCACCAACATCGTGGGCAACAGCAACAAGATGCGCGAAGTCTTCCAGATGATCTCCCAGGTGTGCAAGAGCAACGCCACGGTCCTGGTGCGCGGCGAGAGCGGCACCGGTAAGGAGCTGGTGGCCAACTCGGTGCATTACAACAGCAACCGGGCCAAAGGCCCCTTCATCAAGGTGAATTGCGCCGCCATTCCCGCCAACCTCATCGAGAGCGAGCTGTTCGGTCACGAAAAAGGGGCCTTCACCGGCGCCATCAAACAGAAGCTGGGCAAGTTCGAACTGGCCCACAAGGGCACCATCTTCCTGGACGAGATCGGCTCGGTGGGCCTGGATGTGCAGAGCAACCTGCTGCGCGTATTGCAGGAAAAAGAGTTCGAGCGCGTGGGCGGCCAGCGGACCATCAAGGTGGATGTGCGCATCGTGGCCGCCACCAACAAAAACCTGGAGCAGGCCGTGGAGGATGGCACCTTCCGTGGCGACCTGTACTACCGGCTCAACGTGTTTCCCATCTACATGCCGCCCCTGCGCGAGCGCAAAACCGACATCCTGCTGCTGTCCGATTTTTTCCTGGAGGTGTACAGCAAGGAGAACAATAAGAGCATCAAACGCTTTTCCACCCCGGCGATCGACATGTTGATGGCCTATCACTGGCCGGGCAACGTGCGCGAGCTCGAAAACTGCATCGAGCGGGCCATTTTGCTGTGCGACGGCGGGGTGATTCACAGCTACCACCTGCCGCCCACCCTGCAGACCGGCAGGGAGTCCGGCACCTTGCCCGAGCTTTCCCTGGAGGACGCCGTGGCCAACCTGGAAAGGGAGATGATCATCGACGCCCTTAAGAACAGCCGGGGCAACATCACCGCCGCGGCCGAGGTGCTCAAGACCACGGTGCGTAAATTCGCCTACAAAGCCAAGCGCCATGGGGTCCATTACGCCCAGTACCGCTGACGCTCCTGATAAATTGGGCGTGCATGAGCAACCATGGATACCCCGGCCGGATGCCGGTGGCTCAGGAAGGTGCCATTGACCCAACCCACATACGAGCAGATGTGCGAGCGGATCGCCCAACTGGAAAAGGAACTGGCCGGTTACCGGCAACTGCCTTACGAGCGTTTTTTTCAAAACGCCGGCATGGGCATGCTGCACCTGGACCGTCACCTGCGCATCGCGGACGCCAATCGCCAGGCCTTGCGCATCCTTGGATATGCCCATGCCGAAATCACACGCATGCACGCCCACGATCTGGTCCATCCCGATGACATCAATGCCCAACCCCTTTTTTCGGCCGCGGATTTGATCCATACGCAAAAGGCGCTGACCCTGGAACGGCACTACCTGTGCCGGGATGGCCGTTACATCCCGGTGGAAGTCAGTTTGTGGGCCTTTTCCGCGGAACTCCTCACCGTTATGTTCCGGGACATCAGCGGGCGCCAGCGGGCCGATGAGGCGCTGCGCAAAGCCAATGAAGCCCTGGAGGTGATCTACAACAGCGCCCAGGCGGCCATCGTGGGCCTGGACCGGCAGGCGCGGGTCATGTTCTGGAACCCGGCCGCCGAAAAAATGCTCGGCTGGCCCCGTCAGGAGGTGCTCGGCAAACCCTATCCGGCCGTGCCCGAAGATCAGCAAAGCGTGTTCGCGGACTATTGTCAGCGGGTGATGGCAGGGCAAACCTTCGATTCCCTGGAACTGCATCAGCGGCGCAAGGATGGCGCGCTTTTGTACGCCGTATCCACCACCGGTCCCTTGCGCAACGACAAGAAAGAGGTCATCGGCCTGATCTCCTACATGTTCGACATCACCGCCCGCAAACAGGCCGAGCAGGCCCTGCAACAGAGCGAGCAGCGCTACCGCTCGCTGGTGGAAAACACCCAGGACGGCTATTTCACCATCGACCTGCTCTCGGGGAAGCTCCTGTTTCTCAATCAGCACATCTGCCAGTTGCTGGGCTATAGTCAGGCGGAGGCGCTGCACCTGACCCTCTGGGAGGTGATTCCCGAAGAAGATCACGCCTTGCTGCGCGAGGCCGTGACCCGCTGGCGCACAAGTCGCAAAATGAACACCTCGGCCAACGTCTACCGGGTCCGGCGCAAGGACGGCACCACCTTCCGGGCGGAGATCTCCGGCGCAGTGGTCGCCTTCGACGGCAAACCGGCCATCCAGGGGCTGCTGCGCGACATCACCGAAAAGGAGCGTTTGCAGCAGCAGTTGCAGCAAAGCCAGCGCCTGGATTCCATCGGCACCCTGGCCGGCGGCGTGGCCCACGACTTCAACAACTTGTTGATGGCCATCATGGGCAATGCCACCTTGGCCCGGGTGGGGCTGTCCCCGGGGCATCCCGCCTTCGAGCGCATCGACAATGTTATCAGCCACGTCAAGGACGCCTCTTCCCTGACCAAGCAGTTGCTGGAATTCGCCCGGGGCGGCAAGTACGAAGTCAAGGCCACCCACCTGAACCAACTGGTGGAGAAGACCGTCACCCTCTTCGGCCGTACCAAAAAGGAGATCACGATCGAGTCCACGCTTTTCCCGGACCTGTGGACCGTGGAGGTGGATCGCGGCCAGATCGAGCAAGTGCTGCTCAACCTGCTGGTCAACGCCTGGCAGGCCATGCCCCAGGGCGGTCAGATCCGGGTCGAAACCGCCAACGCATCCCTGGACGCCGCCTACTGCCAGGCGCTCAACATCCCGCCGGGCAACTACGTCCGCCTGAGCGTGACCGATACCGGCACCGGCATGGATAAGGCGATCCAATCCAAAATTTTCGAGCCTTTCTTCTCCACCAAGGACCGCGGCCGGGGCACCGGCCTGGGGCTAGCCTCATCTTACGGCATCATCAAGAACCATGACGGCCTGATCACGGTCTACAGCGAGAAGGGCCAGGGCGCCAAGTTCAACATTTATCTGCCGGCCGTGGGAAAGCCGGTGGCGCGGCCCGAAGAAAAGGTCGAGGCCCAAACCGTGGCGGGTTCGGAGAACATCCTGCTGGTGGACGATGAGCAGATGATCCTGGATATCGGCAAGGCCATGCTGGTCGAACTGGGCTACCATCCCTTGTTGGCACACAGCGGCCAGGAGGCCTTGGAAATCTATTCCCGGGAGCGAGAAAAAATCGACCTGGTGATTCTGGACATGATCATGCCCGTGATGGGCGGCGGAGACACCTACGACCGGCTCAGGGCGCTCAACGCCGGCGTCAAGGTGCTGTTGGCCAGCGGGTACAGCCTGAGCGGCGAAGCCGGTCAGATCCTCAAGCGCGGCTGCAACGGCTTTATCCAGAAGCCCTTCAATCTGGAAGAGTTGTCGCGCAAGATCCGCCAGGTGCTCGATGCCGAAGCATGCGCCTCCTGAAGCGTTCAAGACCCTTCATTCGGCATAGGGCCGGCCGCACTCTTTACAGCGGCCGTCCGGGCCGATGACCCCGATGCAGCTCTCGTCCCGGCAGAGCTTGCGCGTCTGCCACTCGTCATCCCCCATTTCCGAATCCGACACCTCGATGGCATCGTCCCCGGCCTGCGCATCTGGGGGAGCGTCGTAATCATCGGAGGCTTGGGCCGCAGGAGGTGGCTGGGATGGCACCGGCAACGGGCCTCCGTAAGGCCTTCCGCACTCCTTGCAGTGGCCGTCAGGCCCGATGACGCCGATGCAGCTCTCGTCGCTGCACAGAATCCGCTCTTCCCAGGCCCCACCTTTTTCGTCGTTTTCGCTTTCCAATTCCCTGTCCATGGATGCGTCTTCTCCTTAAGATTTTGAACTTGTTTGCGCCATTTATAGCGAACCAGGGATGGTGTGTAAATATCTTGAGGCCCCAAATTGCGACCTCGAGTCGAAGCGTGCGTCTCGCTGTGTGTCCGCCCATGGCAACCTGGAGGTCGCACTTTGCGACCTCCAAATGGGCCGGGCCATTGCCATTCCAACCCGATTGACAGCGCCGGGACAATGGGTGTACGTTGCCCAAGATCGGCCGCCAGTTATCGAAACCGGGCCGGGGAAGAGGTGCTTTGAGAGTGAACCAGCCAGAACGCGGCGTCAAAATCGGGCGCAATGATCTCTGTCCGTGCGGCAGCGGTAAAAAATACAAGCGCTGCTGCCAGGGCGTCGCCGATGTGCCGCGCCCCAAACCCCATCCCCAGAAGCCCAAGATCAGGCTCAAGTCGCCCCTGGACGTGGCGGGCATCCGCCGGGCCGGCCGCCTGGTGGTGGATACGCTCGACCTGGTGGCGTCCCGACTGGCACCCGGCATCACCACCGATGCCATCAACACCTGGGTCCATGAATACACATTGCAGCATAAGGGGATCCCGGCGCCGCTCGGCTACCGTGGTTATCCCAAGAGCGTGTGCACCTCGGTCAATGAAGTGATCTGCCATGGCATTCCAGGCCCGCGGGTGCTCCAGGAGGGGGACATCGTCAATATCGATGTGACCACCATTCTGGACGGCTACTATGCCGATGCCAACAAGACCTTCTTCATCGGCACCCCCGGTCCCGATGCCAGCAAGATCGTGGCGGTGGCCGGCCAGAGCCTCAAAGAGGGCATGGCCATGGTGCGGCCGGGCAATACCGTCGGCGACATCGGCTGGGCCATCCAGCACTACGCCGAGGGCCAGGGGTGCTCGGTGGTGCGCGATTTCGTCGGCCACGGCGTGGGCTTCGACTTTCATGAACCGCCCCAGATTGCCCATTTCGGCCAGCGCGGCGCAGGCGTGCAACTGGTGCCGGGCATGGTCTTCACCATCGAACCCATGATCAATCTGGGCGGCCATGAACTGATCATCCTGGAAGATCAATGGACCGCGGTCACCAAGGACCGCTCCCTGTCGGCCCAATTCGAGCAGACCATATTAGTGACCCCCGAGGGTTGGGAGAGCCTGACCCCTTACCCGCTGTAAGCCATTCCCCCATACCAACCGCCGACGATGCCCAGGGCGACGACCCCTAATGCGGCGGCCTGGATCGGCCAGGGATAGATGCCTTTCACCATCCGTACGTAGCAACCGCCCCCCAATAAACCGCAGACAAAGCCCAGCAGGTGGGCCAGCAGATCCGATTGGGGTGCTGTTCCCAGCCAGCCCACCAGGGCCAGCCCACCGGCCAGGGGTGCCCACGAGCGCCAACTGCCCGGCGAGTGACGCTTGCGCCTCCAGAGGGCATGGGCCACACAAAAACCGAGGGCCGCAAAGACCGCCGTGGAGGCGCCGATGGAGCGATGGCCCTGGCCGTACCAAACGGCCGTGAACAGATTGCCGCCGGCACCGCCCAGGAGAATCAGCAGCCAGCCCACCCCCCAACCGCATAGCGAGGCGACATAGGTGCCGAACAGAAGCGTGGCGGCCACATTGCCGGCAAGGTGTGCCCAGTCCGCGTGCAGCAGCAGGGCCGTCAGACAGCGATAGATCTGGCCGTCGACGATCTGCCGGGCATCGGCGCCGTAAGCGGCTGCAAAGGATGCCGGCGTCGGGCTCGAGGCCACGAGGGTGTGGGTGACAATCAAGATGAGGGCCGCATAAATGGCGGAATGGGTGCGGATGCGTGCCACCGGCGGCGCGGAGGCAAGGGGCAGATCCGGGTTTTCCCGACGGTAGGCGGCAATGGCGGCCACGGCAAGGCGGCGCGTTTCGGTCGGCACCTGAATGGCCCAGTTTTTTTGATGGTCGTGCAGGGTGTGGCGGATGCCGGCCGAGGCCAGTACCAGGGCGTAAATCCGGGCCTGTTCGGCGGTGAGATGGGCAAACAAGGGCGCCATGGGGCTGCCTTTTCCAACATCAGGGGCGGCGTTCAGACCTTATGGCTGGATGGGGCGGGGGAATTAAAAATCTTCGGCCTCCCCACCCGGCTCGCGTTCCGCCTTATTTTCGAGACCCTCCTCGTCATCCTCGCTATCGTCGGATTCGTCCATCTGTTCGGCCATCAGCGCCTCTTCGAGCCGCAGCTTTTGCATCTGGGCGTTTTTGAGACGATGGGTCTGGTTATAGGCATCGATGGCGATGCGGGCCAGTTTCTCGCCCCCCAGCTTCAGATAGAGGTAGATGGCCTCCAAACTTTGAGGATCGTTGCGCAAGCCTGCCACCATGTAGGGGGTCAGACGATGAAACGAATCCTGATATTCATTTGGTACCGTAAACGTTGTATCCATTATGCGCTCCTTGACCCAGCATGCTTCGCGATGCGCGCAAAATATAGTGAAGTGCTCGGAAAAGTAAAGCGCTATTATCGGCCTGCGGCGAAAGCCCATCCTTTTCATGGCAGGCGCCACCATGGTTGCTTGACACCTCGGAAGGGGTTCTTTATAAAAGCCTCATTTAATCGCGCAGCAAAGGTGACTTACCCTATGACTCAAATCGTCGATCCGACCGCCTGGGTATATGTAGTGGTGCAGAATCCGGGCGCCAACGAGACCATCGTGGGCCAGCAGGATCCGGAGCTGCAGCTCACCTTCATACCGGCTTTCAAAGATAAAGAGAGCGCCCTGCAGGGGATGACCGGGATAGCCAAGACACCGGGGCAGATCTGTGAAGTCCAGGCCATCATTCACGAGGACTTGTTGAGCTATGCCCGCCAGGCTGGCTTCTTAGTGTTCTTCCTGGATGGTTCGGGCCGCATTCTGGCCAAGATCGGTTTGGACGGACGTCCGCTCTAAACCATTTTTTAGCGCCCGCCTTCAGCCACCGTCTTTCCGGCGCCGGTGCGTTCGGGTGACCGGGCCATGCCCTGAAGGTGCGGTGAAGGTTCGCCGAGCACCACTGCCAGCCTGCCGTGTATTGCAGATACCAGTAAATATTGCTAACCTCATTGCACGACAGCTAAGGCCGTGTTCCTGGCGCTCCCAGGCTTCAGGCAAACAGCGATCGCGAACATCCACAAGCTCAACTCGATGCAATGGTGGGAGTCTATGCGAATCATAACCCGTCCTGATTTCGACGGCGTCGTGTGCGCCGTATTGCTCAAGGAAGCTTTGGGCGCTGCGGCGCCGGTGTTGTGGGCCCAACCCGCGGAGATGCAAAACGGCAATGTGCAGACCACCGCCCGGGATGTGGTCGCCAATCTGCCGCTTCCGGTGGGTGAGGCGGCCCTGTGGTTCGATCATCATGTCTCCAACGTGCCCCAGCACTCCCGCGAGGGGTTATTCCGGATCGCACCGTCGGCCGCCGGCCTGGTCTACGAATATTACCGGGATCGACTCGGGCCGCGTTTTCAGGAACTGGTCGCCCAGGCCGACAAGATCGATAGTGCCCAGTTGACCCATGATGAGATTCTGCATCCGGAGAGGTACCCCTATGTGCTGTTGTCCATGACCATTTTCAACCGCCGGGCCTCCGACGAAGCCTATTGTAATCTGCTGGTGGAGCTGTTAAGAGCCGGCACCATGGACCCGGTGCTCGCCACCCCCATGGTCCAGCAGCGATGCAATGACGCCATCGCGGCCAACAAGGCTTACGAAAGCTATTTAAAACGCCATACGTCCATGCGGAGTCAGGTTTCGATCACCGACTTCCGCAGTTTGACGCCCGCGCCGGACGGCAACCGCTTCCTGGTCTATTCGCTGTTCCCCCAGGCGGTGGTGAACGTGAAGGTTTTGTATGAAGGTCCGCATGTGGCGGTGAAGCTGGGGCACAGCATTCTGAACCCTGGGTGCCAGGTGAATGTGGGCCGGCTGCTGGCCCGTTATGGGGGCGGCGGCCATAAAGGGGCCGGGGCCTGCCGCTTGACCCATGACCGGGCCGAGGCTCAGATCGAGGAGATCATCGAGGTGTTGATCCGCAATCAGGAATACATAGTTTGAAACTGACTTGGAGTTAAATTGACTTGGATTGGAGAGCGGAACCGTGGCACAGCATTTAGAAATAAAGAGGTATCCAAATGCGACGCATCCGTCTTGGGACCCGGATCGGCTGCTGGCCGATGCCCTGGCCCAAAGAGAGCGTTTTCTAGAGAAATATCCCCAGTATCGTGAATATCAGCGCCAGATCGACGGCATGCTGGACCGCGCCGGATCTCCGGAAAACCGAATGGCCGTGCTGGCCCTGCTCATGGAGGCCAAGCTGATCGAAATGCACGATCAGCTCAAAGACCTCAATCGGCTGCTGTTGGCGCTCCCGAAAGAGGCGGATTAATTGATGGACATCAGGAAGGTGCGCAGGTTGATCTTCTTGTTCTGCAGGCGCAGTTTGTTGCGAATCGCCTGGCGATAGGCCTCCACGGTGCGTATCGAGAGATTCAGCAGGTCCGCGATCTCCCGATTTTTCTTGCCCTGGCGGATGAAGTTGGCCACCTTCAGCTCGGAAGTGGTGAGCCCGTAATAAGCCAGGGACAAGCGCCGTGAGAAACTGCAGGTGATGTCCCTGAGGTTGGCCTCCACGATTTCCAGGTAGGATTTCTGGCGTTCATCGAGGCCCTCTTTCTGAACCTTGCTCAGGAAGGGCAGCACCAGCTTCTTCACGTTGTACATCACCTGCTCTTCCACGAGACGCTTATCTTCCTCTCTGCGCTTGAGCAGAACTTTCAACGCCGTGTTGGCCTCCTGCAAATTGGTCTTTTCCATCTCCAACTCAGCCTCACGATCCCGAAGCGCTTTTTCCGTGACGAAGCGTTCGTCGATCTTGCGCTGCAACGCCTCGTTGGTTTTCATCAATTCCAGGAAGCGCGGATTCGGTTGCTCCGGATCGGCTTCCGCTCCCAGGGTGGGGGCGGGTGTGAGCATCGCGGTCAGATCGCGGCACACCGCCTGACACCACAGAAAGCGACCTTCGGCGGAAAAGCCGAGGGTGGCGTGCGCTTCGAGCCAGCGGGTTTCGCCGCTTTGGGTGCGCAGGTGGAACTGGTGGGTATGGGTCTGGTTCCGGCGCGCCGCCACAAGTTGGGCATAAATGCGGGACACCCGCTCGCGGTCGTTTTCATCGATATGCACCGATAGCAGATGTCCGACCCATTCCTGGGGCGCCTGGCCCCAGGCGGTCACCGCCGCATTGACCGTCAAAACAGATCCCCGTTCGTCCAGGGTATATACCAACTGCGGAATGCTGTCCGCCAAGGCTTGATAGCGTTGGCGCCATTCCGGCAGTGTCAGGCTTAGCTGGTGCATTTGCTCGTTTTCCAATTCAAGTTGGGCGATGCGCTGGTAAAGATTGACCAGCAACCGTTCCTTGCGGCTGGGCTCGCGGGCCATCAAGGGTGAAGGAGGCTTGGGATGCAGGGCGGGGGGCATGGGTCTGGACGGACGGTGCATGTTCACCTCCGGTGCAAGGGTGCTCGCGGATGTGCCGACTACTGAGCGCGAGTAAGGCCCTACTGAAAACAGGCGATGATGTCAAAGGGAAAGTGGCCATGGTTTGGGGTTGCCTTGCCATGCGATCAGGGATAGTAACAGCCAGATTCCTAAGTGCCGGCGATAGGGCGCCGGCGCCATGCCCGGAATGATGATCGGAGAAATGCCATGCGGCTTGGATTGATCGGCCGGCCCGGTGCCGGCAAAACCACTTTGTTTGAAGCGTTGGCCCAGGCGGGGGCCGAGACGGCCCAGCGCAAGGAGAGCCGTATCGGCACGGTACGGGTGCCCGATGGACGCATCGACCGGCTCTCGGCCCTGTACAACCCGCGCAAAACCATCTACGCCCAGGTGGAGTATCTGCTGCCGGCCCCGGCCGAGCATGTCAAGGAGAAGTCCCGGGAGCAGAGCATCTGGACCCAGGTGCGCGACTGTGACGCCGTTTTGCACGTGGTGCGCAACTTCAATGACATGGCCGGCGCTGCGCCCACGCCGCGCGGCGACTTTCAGGCCGTGGACCAGGAGTTGATCCTCTCGGACCTGGTGGTGGTGGAAAAGCGCCTGGAGCGCTTGGCCCTGGACCAGAAGCGGGGCAAAAAGCCCGATTTTCCCGAAGAGCCCGCGTTGGTCGAGCAGTGTGCCGTGCATCTCAACCAGGAGACGCCCCTGCGCCGTTTCCCGGAGATCGCCGGCGCCAAATGTCTGCGGGGCTACGCTTTCTTGTCGGCCAAACCCTGCCTGGTGCTTTTCAACAATGCCGACGAAGACGAGCGCCTGCCCGATGTGACCGGCTGGGGCCTCACCGAGCCCTGCCTGGCCATCCGGGGCAAGCTGGAGCAGGAACTGGGGCAGATGAGCGCCGAGGAAGCCCGGGAGTTCATGGCCGAATTCGAGATCCGCGACCTGGCCATGACGCGCGTCATCCACGGTTCCTACTCCTTGCTGGGATTGATCTCCTTTTTCACCGTGGGCGAAGACGAAGTGCGGGCCTGGACCATTCCCAGCAAGACGGCGGCCGTGGACGCCGCCGAGGTGATCCATTCGGACATCAAGAAGGGGTTCATCCGGGCCGAAGTGCTGGCCTATGATGACCTGATGAGCGCCGGAAGCTACGTCGAGGCGCGTAAACTGGGCAAGGTGCGCCTGGAAGGCAAGACCTACGAAGTGAAGGACGGAGATATCATCAATTTCCGGTTCAACGTGTAGAATTGGTTTCAAAGCCTCCCCTCAGGCCCAAATCCTGCGTTGGGTCGGTTCATTCAATCCTCGAAATACTTCTATGTATTCCTGCGGTTGAACAAACCGACCCGCCTTGACTTTGAGCCTGACGGAAGGCTTTGAAACCAATTCCAATCACTCAAAAGGACCCCATTATCAACTATGCCGGCGCCTTTCGCAACTTCCGTTTTTCCGGTTCAGCTGAATGCCACGCGTCGGAGCGTCGTCCACCCCCGGGATCTGCCTGAAAACCTGGTGGCCGACCGGCAAGCCCTGGCGCCGGTCTCCGAGCGCTTCCCTATGAAGATCAATCCTTACTTTCTGGGATTGATCCGCTCGGCCGACGATCCCCTGGGCCGCCAGGTGATTCCCCATCCGGACGAACTGCGGGATGCCGCCGGCGCCGAAGATCCCCTGGCCGAGGAGCGCCAATCGCCGGCGCCCCAAATCCTGCACCGCTATCCCCACCGCGTGGTGTTCCTGGTCTCCAGTCGATGCGCCGTGCACTGCCGCTTTTGCATGCGCAAGCGCCGCGTGGCCGACGGCCCGCAGGTGCCTGTGGCGATGATCGATAAGGGGCTCGACTACATCCGGGCGCATACCGAAATCAACGAGGTCATCCTTTCGGGCGGCGATCCGCTGATGCTTGCCGACGATCGGCTGCTCTCCATTCTGCAAGCCCTGCGGCGCATCGGGCATGTGCGCCTGCTGCGCCTGCACAGCCGCATGCCCATCGTGCAGCCCCGGCGCGTGACGCCGGATCTGGCGGCGGGTCTGGCCCGCTTTCATCCCCTGTATCTCAACGTCCACTGCAATCATCCCGGGGAGATCACGTCCGCCAGCGCCGCAGCCTGCGGGTTGCTGGCCGACGCGGGCATCGCCCTGGGCAGTCAAAGCGTATTGCTGCGGGGGGTCAATGACGCGGCCGAAATCCTGACGGCGCTGTTCGAAGGCCTGCTGGCCATCCGGGTTAAACCCTATTACCTGCACCAATTGGATCGCGTGCCCGGCACGGCCCATTTCGAGGTGCCTCTGGCGGTTGGATTAGAGTTGATGGCGGCGCTGCGCGGCCGTCTGTCGGGCATGGCCATTCCCCATTACATGATCGATCTGCCCGGCGGGGGCGGCAAAATCGCCCTCACGCCGGATGCCGTCGTGGAGAAGCTTCCCTCCCATTGGCGGGTGCGCAATTGGCAAGGAAGGGTCTATGACTATCCCTGCGCGGCATCGCCGAAAAAATAAGGGCGGCTTTTGAGGCCGCCCTGTTATCATTTCGGGATGAACCGCTCGCTGTTCTTACTGCACCGCCGTCTTCAGGGCTTTGCCGACGGTGAACAGGGGGACTTTGCGCGCCTTGATCTTGATCTTCTCGCCGGTGCGCGGATTGCGACCGGTGCGGGCTTTACGCTTGGCCACTTTGAAGGTGCCGAACCCCGTCAAGGTGACTTTGTCTCCTTTTTTCAATCCCTGGGTAATGGCCCCCAGCAGGCTGTCCAGGCAGGCTTCGGCTTCCTTTTTGCTGTTCAGATTCTTGGCCATCTCATTGATCAATTCGCTTTTGTTCATTCTTTTGCCCTCTCCTTTCAAGCATTTGTGTATGGGCGGCTCGCCAGCTCGGAGCCATGTGCTTTCCTTCCCCACTTCATCGCTGAAGCAGTCCCGCGATCTTCCTTAACTCGATACATTCGAGAATTCAAAGCTTTTCGATTCCTTAAGCCAAAAGAACCGAGGTGGTGTCGTTTCGTTCAGGCTTCGGTGACTTTTTCAAAAGCCTCCATCTGGGTCTTGCATCGGATGCAATAGGCTGTCACCGGTCGGGCTTTCAGGCGGGACAAGGCGATCTCCTCGCCGCATGCTTCACAAATGCCGAAAGAACCATCGTCGATCTTGACCAGCGCGTTTTTTATTTTTTTTATGAGATGGCTCTCGCGGTCACGAATGCGCAGGGTGTAGGTGCGGGTGGTTTCCATGGCGGCCTGATCGAGGGGGTCGGCGGCCCACTCTCCGCTTTGCACCAGGGCCCCCACCGTTTTTTCGGCGGTGCAAAGCAGTTCATTCAACTGCTGGGACAATAGTTGTTTGAAAAAAGCGAGATCTTTGGATTGCAGTGCTTCCATGAATATCGTACCTGCCAAGCTTAGAAAGTTTCAATGACACTGAAATGTTTGATGGTAATGGTTCTGGCCGTTTTTTGATCGCGCCGGATCTCGCCGCTGGCTTTGATGACCTTTTGAATCAGGGCGATGAATTCCTCGCCATTTTCGATGCGGTACTCTTCGTCATCCGTGGCGCTCAAGGCCACCGCCGTGACCTGATCGTACTCGTTCCATTGAACCGGGGTGACGATGCCGATGAGCGTCTCCTGTTCATGGATCGATTTCTTCTTAGGCATGTGCCAACTCCTCAATGCCTCATCTATTCTGAAAGCACCTTAAAGGAGATTACGGTCAGGATCTTCATGTCGTCACGTTCGTCGATGATGCCGGTCACCTCTACTTTGGCGCCGACATGATTTTCGGCCAACGCTTCGCCCATCTCCGTATTGTCGATTTCATAGATCTGGCTGTCGGAGACCATTTGATAGTTGTCATTGACCTTGCCGATGACGGTTTTCTCGGCAGCCATAGCCGAAGCGGCCATGGCCATGATCAACATCGCCATCAGCCCCGTGAGCATCCATCGCAGCAGCGCTTTGCGTCGCATGGCAAAACTCCTTGGAGATGATTCGGCCGGTGCCATGGAGTTAGCAAAAGCGATGCCACGCCACAATTGCTAAAATATAAATAAATTACAGACACTTGTAATTTTGAGCGCCCGGCCGGTGGCGGCAAGATAGGCATTCGTTATGGACTTTTCGCGTATCTAATTTATAAGTATTCGAATTAAAAGGAAATAAGAATAGGAAGTCCGGATTCCGGTTTAATTGGGATCGGAAATGGCGGTTCCGGTGGTTACAGGCTTTCCTTGATCAGGCAGCAGGCGATCCGGCAAGCGGGACGGCCATCGGCGCTGTAGGTCAGGTTGCCGGGTTGGATCAGCTTGTTCATGACGCACCCTTCGGGGATCTCCAGTTGGAAAAGATCCGATTCGTTGATGGGGGCCGTGGCCACCAGGCGGTCCTGGTCGAAGACCAGGCTGTGCAGCGGGAAGTCTTCGCAGAGCGGACAACGGTAGACCCGGCCGTTGGGGAAGATGAAGTAGTTGTCCGCCACCCGCCCGGCGCAGGCGAAGGCCTCTCCGGGCGCAAGGTAGACCTTGGGGTAGATCACCGGGATGCCCTGATCGGCCACTTGACGGGCCACCGGCAGTACCTGTTCTTCCCACTCCCGATGGCTGACCTGAAGATCGTCTGCGTTTTCTTTCCCGTGGCTCGCGGACTGGCCCCGCAGGCCGATGACCTGGATGAAGAAGCGGTCGATGCTTAGTTCCGCCAGCAGGGGCGGCACGGCGGTCAGTTCGTCCAGGTTGAGACGACTGACCGTGTAGATCAGGCTGGTGCGAAACCCTTTGGCCTTGGCTTGCCGGATGCCCCGGGTGCACGCCTCGAACGACCCCTGGCCACGGATGGCATCGTTGCTGCCGGCCGAGGCGCCGTCCAGGCTGAAGCTGATGAAATCGACCTGGTCGGGCGTGATTTTCTCCAGGATATCGTGAAACAGATAGCCATTGGTGTCGATGGTGATGGAGCCATAACCCAACTGCCGGGCGCTCGCTACGGCCGCCGCCAGGTCAGGATGCAGGGTGGGCTCGCCGCCCAGGAAGATCAGGTTGGCCCCCGGGCTGCGCTCGGCCATGATGCCGAGCCAGGCCTGGATGGTGGCCAGCTCCAGGCGCTGGGTGCCGTGCTGGTCCGGGTTGATGTAGCAGTGGCGGCAGCGAAGGTTGCACTGGGTCAGGATGTGAAAAAATACATTGGCGGCGTTCCTGGAGAAGCTAACGGTAGGGGCTGACACATCAGATACTTTCGATATAGCGTTTGGGTGGCGCGGGCTTGGCGCCTGCGCTCTTCGGCGCTTCCGGCTTGGGCGCTTCGGGTCTGGGTTTGGATGGGCCTTGGGAAGCGGGCGGTTTGTTTGCATCCCGCTTGGCTTTGACCAGTTCTTCATTGGTCAGGCGCAGGCGCGCTGTGATGTATTCGGCGAAGATGCGGTACAGCAACAGCAGGAAATCGAGCCGGGCCTCCTTTTCATCGGCGGCATCCATGCGCGTGCCGGCCGACGTGTCGATGGCCAGGCAGACCGTTTGGCCCACGGCATGTACCGAGGCCGAGCGGCTCTGATCGTCGATGATGCGCATTTCGCCGAAAATCTCGCCTTTGCGCGAGATGGTGCTGATCTCTTCGCCCTCTTTGGTAATGCGGATCTTGCCGGAAAGCAGGAAGTAGAGCCAGGGGTCCATATCGCCTTCCTGGATGATCTGCTCGCCGTCTTCATACTGCCGGATCTTGCTCAGGCGCAGCAGCTTGCCCAGGTTGCGGGTCTCGAAATGCTTGAGCGCCTGGATGGACATGAGGCGTTGAATGTTCTCTATATTTTCTTTGAGGAATTTGGATTCGAGCATTGGGTCTGGTCTCCTGGGCTCCGAAAGCCGATGATTACGCTTTCATAGTAGGCTTTATCGCCCGAAAAAGGCAAGTTGAAATTCAACCGGCCGCCTTCGTGCATCCGTCTACAGCCGTCACCCTATGATTATTCCCCCTCCAGGCAATGCTTGGACAAATTGTTGTCGAAATCCACCGGGTAGCAGCCGTCGAAGCAGGCCTTGCAGAAGTGTTGGCCCGGATCGGAGACGCCCATGGCTTGCAGCAGGCCGGGCAGGCTCAGGTAGTGGAGCGAATCCAGGCCCAGGTATGCTTCCAGCTCTTTGACCGACATGCGGGCGGCGATCAACTCGCCCTTGGTGGAAAAATCGATGCCGTAGTGGCAGGGAAAGCGGTGGGGCGGTCCGGCCACGCGCAGGTGCACATGCTTGACCCCCAGCTCGCGCAGGGCTTTCACGCGGGTCTTGGCCGTTGTGCCGCGGATGATGGAATCTTCGATGATGATGATGTCCTTGCCCTTGAGCAGCTCCTTGATGGGGTTCAGTTTCACCCGCACGCCGAAATCGCGCATGCTCTGGGTGGGCTGAATGAAGGTACGGCCCACATAGTGGTTGCGGATCACCCCCAGCTCGAAGGGAATGCCCGAGGCTTCCGAATAGCCCAGGGCCGCATAGGTGCCCGAATCGGGAAAGGGCATCACCAGGTCGGCCGGCACCGGGGCCTCCTGGGCCAGGAGGCGGCCGTGGGCCTTGCGGATCTGGTAGACGTTGCGGCCCATGAAGGTGCTGTCCGGCCGGGCAAAGTAGATGAATTCGAAGATGCAGAACGACTGGCGGCCGGCCTCGGGCATGCGCAGGCTGCGCGGTCCGGCGGCATCGATGATGACGATTTCGCCCGGTTCGATTTCGCGCACGAACTCGGCCTGGACCAGGTCCAGTGCGCAGGTCTCCGAGGCCAGCACCCAGTGGCCGTTGAGCCGGCCCATACATAGGGGGCGGAAGCCGTGGGGATCGCGCATACCGATCACTTCGCCCTGGCTGGTGAGCACCACCATCGAAAAGGCCCCCTGCAGCCGGGCGGCCGAGGCCACCAGGGCCTGATCGAATCCCAGGTGCAGGTTGCGCACGAACAGGTGCAGGAAGATTTCGCTGTCCATGGTGGATTGGAAGATCGATCCATGCTCTTCCAGTTCCGTTTTGAGCTGGGCGGCGTTGACGATGTTGCCGTTGTGGCCCACGGCATAGGATTTGGAACGGTGGCGCACCACGAAGGGCTGGGCATTGGCCAGCACCGAACTGCCGGTGGTGGAGTAGCGCACGTGGCCGATGGCGCTGCTGCCCTTGAGCCGTTCGAGCTCGTCCATGCTGAAGACATCCGACACCAGGCCCATGTCGCGGTGCTCGCTGAGCACGCCGTTTTCCACGGCGCTGATGCCGGCGCTCTCCTGGCCGCGGTGCTGCAGGGCGTACAAGCCGAAGTAGCACAGCTTGGCGGCTTCGGGGTGGCCAAACACGCCGAAAATGCCGCAGGCTTCACGCGGATGGTCGTCGTCCATGGGTTCACAGGGAATTGGGTTCGGGTTAAAGAGATCCTGGTTCATGGTCGCAGCGCCTCAAATCGCATTTAATGGTCCACCGTGGGCGAATCGATCGGTTTTACGCTCGGCATCGGTATCGCTATCGGCATCGGTATCGATAATTAAAAACTCATTATAGTCACAAATCCGGGTTATGGGAGCGTTCGGTGCGATCCCGCACCATGGCCCCGTTAACACCGGTGGTACTCCTGAATGCATTTGACCCCCAGCGTCCGGGCCTTCATGGCCGCCACCGCCCGGCTCACCGCCAGGGCGCCGGCCGCCGTGGTGACGTAGGGGATGCCGTATTTGAGCGCGGCCCGGCGGATCACGTAGCCGTCGCGGCTGGAGGTGTCCCCCGAACCGGTGTTGATCACCAGGTGGACCTGGCCGTTTTTGATGGCGTCCTCCACATTGGGGCGGCCCTGGGTCAGTTTGTTGACATATTGGGTCTGGATGCCCCGTTCGCTCAAAAAGGCGACGGTGCCGCCGGTGGCCAGGATGGTGAAGCCCAGGCGTTCGAACTCCCGGGCCACATCCACGATGGCACGCTTGTCACCGTCCATGACGCTGATAAAGACCGTGCCCTGGGAGGGCAGCTTCTGGCCGGCGCCCAACTGGGCCTTGGCGTAAGCCGCGCCGAAATCGTGATCGATGCCCATGACTTCGCCGGTGGACTTCATCTCCGGGCCCAGCAGGGTGTCCACGTTGGGGAAGCGGTCGAAGGGCATCACGGCCTCTTTGACCGACAGGTGCTCGGGGATCACCTCGCTGGTCAGGCCCAGGTCGGCCAGGGTGCGCCCCAGCATGATCTTGGTGGCCAGCTTGGCCAAAGGCACGCCCGTGGCCTTGCTGACAAACGGCACGGTGCGCGAGGCGCGCGGGTTGACCTCCAGCACATAGAGCCGGCCGTCCTTGATGGCATATTGCACATTCATCAGGCCGATGACGTTGAGCTCCTGGGCCATGGCCTTGGTGGCCTGGGTGATCTCGTCGATGAGCCGTTGGGGCAGGCTATAGGGCGGCAGCACGCAGGCCGAATCGCCCGAGTGGATGCCGGCCGCCTCGATGTGCTCCATGATGCCGCCGATGATGGTCGTCTGACCGTCTCGGATGGCATCCACATCCACCTCCACGGCGTTTTCCAGGAATTTGTCGATGAGCACCGGGTGGCCGGGGGAGGCCAGGATGGCCAGGCGCGTGAAGTTCTCCAGCTCCTTGGGGTCGTAGACGATCTTCATGGCCCGGCCGCCGAGCACGAACGAGGGGCGCACGATCACCGGGTAGCCGATGGTCTCGGCCACCAGGCGCGCCTCGTCGATGCCGAGGGCGATGCCGTTGGCCGGCTGCACCAGGCCCAGTTTGTGGAGCATGGTCTGGAACAGCTTGCGGTCCTCGGCCCGGTCGATGCTGTCCGGGTGGGTCCCCAGAATAGGCACGCCCGCCTTGGCCAGGGGCGTGGCCAGGTTCAAGGGGGTCTGGCCGCCGAACTGCACGATGACGCCAAAGGGTTTTTCCTTCTCGACGATGTGCAGCACATCCTCCTTGGTCAACGGCTCGAAGTAGAGCTTGTCCGAGGTGTCGTAGTCGGTGGAGACGGTCTCGGGGTTGGAGTTGACCATGATGCTCTCCACCCCCTCTTCCTTGAGGGCAAAGGCGGCATGTACGCAGCAGTAGTCGAACTCGATGCCCTGGCCGATGCGGTTGGGACCGCCGCCCAGGATCATGACTTTTTTGCGGTCCGACACCCGCGCTTCGCACTCGGTTTCGTAGGTGGAGTAATAGTAGGGCGTGGCGGCCCGGAACTCGGCGGCGCAGGTGTCGACCAGCTTGTAGGCCGGGCGGATGTTCCGCGCCTTGCGGTGGCAGGCCATCTGGTCGGCCGTGCCGCCCAGCAGGTGGGCCAGTTGTACGTCGGAAAAACCCGCCCGTTTGGCCTGCCAGAGCGCTTCGTCGGACAGCAGCGCCGCGCCGGTGCCGCCGCATTCGCAATCCGATCCGGCGCCCTTGGCGCGTAGATCGGTTTCCATATCCACGATCTGCTTGAGTTGGTGCAGGAACCAGGGATCGATGCCGGTCAACTGGTAGATGGACTCGATGGATTTGCCGGCCATCAGAGCGTAGCGCAGGTAAAAGATGCGCTGGGAGTTGGGGGTGGCCAGCTTCTGCTCGATCTCGCGCTCCGAGGGGAAATCGCCGTCGCTCTCGATGCGGTCGCGGCCATCGGCGCCCAGGCCGTGGCGTCCGATCTCCAGGGAGCGCAGGCCTTTTTGCAGCGCCTCTTTGAAGGTCCGCCCGATGGCCATGGTCTCGCCCACCGATTTCATGGCCGTGGTCAGGATGTCCGGCGTCTCGGGGAATTTCTCGAAGGTCCAGCGCGGGATCTTGACCACGCAGTAGTCCAGGGTGGGCTCGAACGAGGCCAGGGTCTCGCCGGTGATGTCGTTGGGGATCTCGTCCAGGGTGTAGCCCACGGCCAGCTTGGCGGCGATCTTGGCGATGGGAAAGCCGGTGGCCTTGGAGGCCAGGGCGCTCGAGCGCGACACGCGCGGGTTCATCTCCACCACGATCATCTCGCCGTTGGCCGGGTTGACCGCAAACTGCACGTTCGATCCGCCGGTATCCACCCCGATCTCGCGCATGATGGCCAGCGAGGCGTTGCGCATCGTCTGGTATTCGCGGTCGCTGAGGGTCTGGGCGGGTGCCACGGTGATGCTGTCGCCGGTGTGCACGCCCATGGCGTCGAAGTTTTCGATGGAGCAGATGATCACCACGTTGTCGGCGTGGTCGCGCATCACCTCCAGTTCGTACTCTTTCCAGCCCAGCACCGACTGCTCCACCATGATCTGGTGCGTCAGGCTGGCATCCAGCCCCGTCTTGGCCGTCAGTTCCAGCTCCTCCGGGTTGTAAACCACGCCCCCGCCGGTGCCGCCCAGGGTGAAGCTGGGACGAATGATCAGCGGAAAGCCGATGCGCTCGGCGACGGCCCTGGCCTCCTCCATGGTGGTGGCAAAATCGCTCGCGGCGCTTTTCAACCCGATACGCTCCATGGCGGCCCGGAAGCGCTCGCGGCTTTCGGCCTTCTGGATGGCGTCCAGGGAAGCGCCGATCAGCTCCACGCCGTACTGTTCGAGCACGCCCATCTCGGCCACCTTGACCGCCGTATTGAGGCCCGTCTGCCCACCCAGGGTCGGCAGCAGGGCGTCGGGCCGTTCGACGGCGATGATCTTGGCCACGGTCTCGGGGGTCACCGGCTCGATATAGGTGCGGTCGGCCGTGTTCGGGTCGGTCATGATCGTGGCCGGGTTGGAGTTGACCAGGATCACGTGATAACCCTCTTCCCGCAGGGCCTTGCAGGCCTGGGTGCCGCTGTAGTCGAACTCGCACGCCTGGCCGATAATGATCGGTCCGGCGCCGATGATCATGATTTTTTTAATGTCGGTTCGTTTGGGCATTGTTTTCTTTTTTTATTGTTAATTTGTCGTTTTGATGCTCGTGTTAACCCTCGCCATACGGCCCAAGGAAACGTTCACCATTAAAGTGAATCAGGTGGGATGGCGCCTCGGCGACCCACACCTCCGTTTCCCACGCGATCTCGATCAAGTACCTTGACATGACGGCACGATTGGGGAAGGCGGTTACATAAACAAGGCCGCGCTTGGTGCCTTTGAACAATTGCGCCAACTCGTGGTGCCGTTTGCTATCCACGGGACCATGACTCGTGACGGACTCAACCAATATGATCCAGTTGCGCCTTTCGCAATAGATGACGACATCCGGCATTTTGCCGTGGGCATCGATGTGGACGCCGAGTTCCACTAACCGATCCTTGTCGAAATATCCCCATTTTTCTCCGGTATCACCCGCATAGATCAGGGTGGCATCGGGTACGAATCGGGGGCCGAACTCCTCAATGACCGCCCGAATCAATTGGCTGTGCTCACCAGGGCTGAGGGTGATGTCTTTATACGCTGCGATCCTCACCGGGATACGGTTTTGAACCCGTTCCTTGGCATACTTCGAGGCCAAGGTTTCGCACTCCGAGAGATAGCTTTTCAGATTGCCGTGCCATGCTTTTTTGCCGAAACTTCGAAGCAATTCCAGCGTCGCTGGTTCGATCTGGTACACTGCCTTTGGACTGTTCACGGCGCGGGTCGGATTGTCCGGATTGTAAAGCGCTATGCCTGCGTCGACGAATTGATGCATCGATTGGCGTCGCACCGTTTCGCGGGTATTGGGTGCATACTCCTTTTGGTAATGCTTCCGGGCCCAATCCATTATCGGTGTGATCCCCATCAAAGGGCTTTCCGCTGCTGACCATTTCTTGCCAGGTATCAAATTGATCAAGGCCAATAAGCACAGTGCGGAGCGTTCATTTTGTTGCGCGCGCGGCAGACCGAGCAGGCCAAGAATTTTAAGGGCTTCGGCAATATGTTTTTGCTGTGTGCGCTTCATGCCCTCAATCTCTCCATCTGTTCGTCGATTATGGCTTGCGTCGGTTCAATACACTGAATCGCCCATTTACCCATCGCGGATAGCGTCTCCCGACTAGGGTATTTTATAAGCCGGAGATCGGTCGCATTCACCTGGGTATGCCCGCTGAAACGTCGAAAAGTTTCATCGACGGCGGTTGTGTTGAGGTATGTCGCCAACCCATATGCAATTTTTTCAGGCAAACCTTTCTTGCCTTCATGAAATACATTCAGATGGTTCTCCAAGCCCAGGAGCGTGGAATTCCGAAAACTATCCGGCCGCACAACGCAAGCGACGATCCGGCGTTTTTCTTCCTTCGAGGAAAAGCGGCGCACCACGCAATAATAACCGTTCGGGAAAAGCCATTTCTCCGTGGCGGTGTTTCGCTGGATGGCGTTGGGTTTCTTCAAGCCCGGCTTGGGCCATTCTATGTTCCGGCCGTTGAAATGACCGGGATAAAGGAGTGGCACGGTGTTCGGTCCCGGCATGTCGCGCAGGTATTCCTTTAGTCGGAAATCCACGACGGGACCGGTGGACACCTTAATACCGATTTGTTCCAAGGAGTAATGGATCGATCCCGGCAGCTCGATGGCATCGCTGCCGGCTGAGGTCGGCACATGGATGAAGGTTTCAGGATCATCGGGCAACACAATTCGATCGAAAGGATGCTGCTGTGTTTGGATGTCGGAAAAACCGTCGTCCGTCGAGGTTGTCACCTTCACTTTGCCTTGATGACCGCCTCGCTCCAGCAGAATAATTATGTTTTCTTGCAGTACGGCGTCATCCTTGAAGGCTTTGTTCCGCGAACCGAACAAATGCAGATGACGAATGGCCGCTCGTTTAAGGATAAACTCGCGAAAGGGGCGGTAGTACGGCCCATTGCAAAAACTGCGCGGCAAGATCGCGACGAGTTGTCCACCGTTCTTAAGCAAGGCCAAAGACAGCGCTACGAAAGCCGAATACAAATTGACCGTTTCAATGCCGACCTGTCTCAACGCGGTGCGGTGCGCAGAATCGCTTCTTATTTTTTTATAAGGCGGATTTAGAATGGCATGTGTGTATTCCGGAAGCGATTTGGCAAAAAGACTTCCACGGAGCGAATCCACCGCGGCATGCACGAAATCTTCGGGCCGGACATTTATCACGGCATTCAAATGCGGACTGTATTCCGCCAGCGTCCGGTTCAGGTATTGGTGTAGGGTTTCGTCAATTTCAAAGGTATCCAGTTCGACGCGTGAAAAGTGGAAACCACCATTTTCCCAACGCTCCAGAAACGCGGCCGACAGAGAACCGATGCCTGCCCCGGCATCGAGCAAGCGGCAGATTTGCTCCGATTTTGATTTGAACATCCCGGCCATGAACCGAGCCGTCGTCGCGGGTGTGAAAAATTGACCCAACAACGACTTGCGCCCCGCATCTGTGGCTTTCGATACCAGCAATCTTGAATGTTCAACCGTTGAAAGCAACGCTTCGGCTCCTATCCAATCATCCGCTTGAACTCGTCGAATAAATAACCGGCATCGTGCGGTCCCGGCGCGGCTTCGGGATGGTACTGGATGGCCAGCAGGGGGATCTCTTTGTGTCGGAAGCCTTCCAGGGTGTTGTCGTTGAGATTGATGTGGGTGATCTCGATCTGGGCCGGGTCGAGGGTGTTCACATCCACGGCAAAACCATGGTTTTGGGAGGTGATCTCCACTCGGCCGGTGGTCAGGTTCTTGACCGGGTGGTTGATGCCCCGGTGGCCGAATTTGAGCTTGTAGGTCTTGGCGCCCACGGCCAGACCGAGCAATTGATGCCCCAAACAGATGCCGAAGATGGGCCGGTAGCCCAGCAGCGCCTGAATCGTGCGGATGCCGTACGTCACCGGCTCGGGGTCGCCCGGCCCGTTGGAGAGAAATACCCCGTGGGGCGCCATGCGTTGGATGGTTTCGGCCTCGGTAAAGGCCGGAACGACCACGACCTCCATGCCGCAAGCCGTCAGCGAGCGCAGGATATTGTACTTGATGCCGAAATCCATGGCCACCACCGACTTTTTAGCCGGCCGTTGGCGCCAGATGCCTTCGCCCAGGGGGGTGCGGGCCGTGTCGATGACTTCGGGGCGGCCATCCACCCAGCGATAGGGTTGCGGCTGGGTGACGGTCTTGGCCAGATCCAGGCCGGCCATGCTCGGCAGGCTGCGGGCCTTGGCCACCAGGGCCGCCGGATCGGTTTGCTCGGTGGAAATGACGGCACGCATGGCCCCGCCGTTGCGGATATGCAGGGTCAGGGCCCGGGTGTCCAGGCCGTCGACCCCTACGATCCGGTTGGCCACCAGATAGTCGGCCAGGCTGCCCGAGGCGCGGTAATTGCTGTAGTGGGGCTGATATTCGCGGATGATAAAGGCCGCCACCTGAACGCGGTCCGATTCCACATCCTCGATATTCACGCCGTAATTGCCGATCAACGGATAGGTCATGGTGACCAGTTGGCCGCTGTAGGAGGGATCGGTGAGCACCTCCTGATAGCCGCTCATGGCCGTGTTGAAGACCACTTCACCGCCCACCTCGCCGGGGCCGGTAAAGGCTCGGCAAGGAAAGGTGCGGCCGTCTTCGAGTGCTAATAGTGCTTTCATAGGCTCGTTCGTTTTCTTTAAAATGTCGTCAGCGCTTCGCTCCGGCAGCGTATGGCAGCCGGGGTCGGATATCAAACACCATTTGGTGTTTGAGCCGTTTCGGCCGCCCGCCCGGCGCAAAAGCCGCGCCTCCATATCCTATAATCGGGCGCAAGATCAACCCAGGGGCGTATTTTGGATCATGTTCCAGATGCCGCACGGGCAGGCCCCGGCGCAAAAGCCGCAGCCGATGCAGCGTTGGGCCGATACCACGTATTCGAAGCGCCCGTCGGGGGCCTGGGTGCGGCTGATGGCGCTCTCCGGGCAGGCCGCCACGCAGATGCCGCAATCCCGGCACTGGCCGCACGAGGCGCACTGGCTGCCGCAGTGGTCCAGGTTTTCGTAACTGACCACCCGGGGGTCGAAATACTCCAGGTGCACCCGCCGGATGTCGATGATCGTGCGCGGGTCGGCCGTGGGCCGCTTGCCGGCCAGGATATCCTCGATGGTCTGGGCCGCCCGCCGCCCGGCGCCGATGGCGTCGGTGAGCAGGCCGGGCCGCACCACGTCGCCGATGGCGAACACTTGGCGGTTGGAGGTCTGGAAGTTTTCGTCCACCTTGACGAAGCCGCGCTCCACGGCCACGTTTTCCGGCAGGAAATCCAAGTCCGGCGCATCTCCGATGGAGACAAAGACGGAATCGGCCGGAATGATCTCCCCCGTGTCGAGCTGCACCCCTTCCTTGACGATGGCCTGGGTGAATACCGGCCAGCGGAACTTGGCGCCCACGCGCTCGGCTTCGTGGCGCTCCTTGCCGAACGAAGCCGGCGCCTGCACGTCCAACAAAAGGATGTCCGTGGCGCCCAGGCGCGCCGCTTCGGTGGCCACATCGCAACCCACGTTGCCGGCGCCGATGATGACCACGCGCTGGCCCACCGTCGCAGTGCCCGCTTTGGCGGCCGCCAGGAAGTCCAAGGCCGGCGTCAGGCGTTCCCGGCCGGGAATGGGCAGGCTGCGCGGTTTCTGGGCCCCGGCGGCGATGACCACGAAATCGAAGTCGGCGATGAGCTGATCCACCTCGGCTGGATTCAAGCGCTGCTGCAGGTGCACATGGGGAATCGCCTCGGCAATGCGTTCAATCTCCTTGTCGAAGACCTCCTTGGGAATTCTGCTCTGGGGAATGGAGGCCGCGATTTTACCGCCCAGGCGTTGGGCATTGTCGTAAACCACCGCCTCGTGCCCCTTGAGGCGCAACTGCCAGGCCACCGACAGGCCGGCGGGGCCGCCGCCGATGACGGCGATGCGCTTGCCCGAAAGGGGCGGTAGTTCGGGGGCTTTGGCCTTGAGGCTGGCCTGGCCCAGTTGGGTCACATCCACCGGCGCCATGAAGGCCGACTGCTTGGTGCACGACTGCATGCACAGGTTGGGACACAGATAGCCGCACACCGTGGCTGGAAAAGGGGTGTAGGCCAGGGCCAGGTCCACGGCTTCGTCCACCCGGCCTTCGCGCACCAGGCGCCAGCGGGTCTGCACCGGGATGCCGGTGGGGCAGGTGGCCTCGCAAGGCGCCATGTATTTGTAGTTCTCCCAGACCGGCACGTAGCGGCGCAGCTCTTCGTGGACGACCAGCGGAATCACGCTGCGGTCCAGTTGGGTCAGATCGCCCACCAGGCCGCCCTTGCCCAGGGTCTTGTCCCACACCTCTTTGTGGAAATCGCCCATGGCGCGCTTGGATTTGGATACCCGCTCCTGGGGCGTGCGCGCCTTGAGGCACTGCCACTGCTCGCGCTTGGAGAGCAGGGTGAAGAAAAGCTCATGCTGACGGATATGCTGCAGGTAGGTGCGCAACCCGGCGGTCAGCCACTGCCACTCCTCGTCGTCGATGGGTACCAGCTTGGCATCGGTCTGGCTGAAGCCGCGGTGGGGGCCGCGCACGAACACCTTGCCGCCCACCATGCCCACCAACGGCCGATATCCCAGAACATTGTCGGGGTTCTGGGCATTGTGGCCGCAGACGACCGCCACGCCGCCGGCCATGAATTCGCCGAAATAATCGCCCACCGAGCCCATGATCCAAAGCTCCGGGGCCTCGAAGCGCGGATTGTGTTTGGTCATGGTCATGCCCCGGGCGCCGATGTTGCCGGCCACATAAACCTTGCCCTGGGCCATGGCATTGGCCGTGCCGTTGCCCGCGTTGCCGTGAACCACGATGGTGGCGCCGGCATTGAGCCAGCCCACATCATCCGAGGCCGGCCCCAGGATATCGATCTGGGTGTTGGCAAACCCCATGGACCCCACGCGCTGGCCGGTGGGGCCATCGATGCGTACATACACCTTCTGGTCGCCGGCCCGCCAGAGCCGTCCGCCGATGCCGTGCTGGCCGTAGGCTTCAATCTCCAAACGGGTTTGCCCCTGGGCAACGGCGGCCTGGATCTTTTCTTCCAGGACCCGGGATTCGATTCTATGACCGTTCTCGCGGCCCGCAATCGTTAAATACTCTTTGCTTTCCATGGTCGTTTCCTAGATTAAGTAAAAGTAGAAAGAAGAAAGTTGAGGTATTCTGTCGTTTATATTTTAATAGATAAACTTCCTTAACTTTCCACTTTCCTCTTCTTTTATTTCTTAAACCACATATTTAATACTCAACCGCTCCGCCGCGTGATAATCGCCGATCCCCAGCGCATCCGCCATGCCGATGGGTAAGGTCGTGGAACGGCCCAGGGGTGCCACGATCTTTTTGAGTTCGGTGTCGAAACTCAGGAACATGTCCACTACTCGTTCGGCCACCATGTCCACATCCAGGCGGCGATAGAGGCGCGGGTCCTGGGAGGTGATGCCCTTGGGGCATTGGCCGATGTTGCAGATGTTGCAGCGGTCGGTCTCCGATCCCAGGCAGCCGGCCGCGGCCTGCATGACATATTTGCCGATCTGCACGCCGCTGGCGCCTAGCATGACCAGGGCCGCGGCATTGGCCGCCAGGTTGCCGTTTTTGCCCACGCCGCCGCCGGCGAATAGGGGAATTTCGTTCTGCATGCCCAGCTTGGCCAGATTCAGGTAGGCGTCGCGGATGTTGGTGGCGATGGGGTGGCCCATGTGGTCCATGGAGACATTGTAGGCCGCGCCCGTGCCGCCGTCCTCGCCGTCGATGGCCAGTCCTGCCGCATATGGGTTACGCGTCAGGTTGTTCAAAACCGCCATGGCCGTGGACGTTCCCGAAATTTTGGGGTAGACCGGCACGCGGAAGCCCCAGGCCATGGACATGGATTGGATCATCTTGGCCACGGACTCTTCGATGGAGTACTGGGTCTGGTGTGTTGGCGGGCTGGGCAGGCTCACCCCTGTGGGCACGCCGCGGATGGCGGCGATCAGCTTGTTGACCTTGTGCCACATGAGCAGGCCGCCGTCGCCCGGCTTGGCCCCCTGGCCGTATTTGATCTCGATGGCGCAGGGATCTTCCTTCATCTCGGGCAGGGCGTGGATGATTTCGTCCCAGCCGAAGTAGCCGCTGGCGATCTGCAAGATGGTGTATTTCAGGAAGCGGCTGCGCAGCAGGCGCGGCGGGCAGCCGCCCTCGCCGGTGCACATGCGCACCGGCATGCCCAGTTCTTCGTTCAGGTAAGCCACGCCCAACTGCAACCCTTCCCACATGTTGGGCGACAAGGCGCCGAAGGACATGCTGCCGATCATCAAGGGGTAGATTTCCCGCACCGGCGGAATCCAGCCGTTCTCCTTGAAGAACTTGATGTTTTTTTCGGGCGGCAGCACCCGGCCCAGCAGGGTGCGCAGCTCGAACTCGTGGCGGCCCGCGTCCAGGGCCGGGTCGGTGAGCATGGAGATGCGGATGAACTTGATCTGGTCCAGAAGGCCGCCGGGCGCGTTGCGCCGTCCGCCCCGGTTGCGCGGCGAACCGCCGCGGTTGATGTGAAAGCGCAGCTTGTCGGCCTCGTCCGAGCGCATGGGGATGATGGCGTCGTTGGGGCACACCAGGTTGCACATGGCGCAGCCCACGCAGGCATAGGCCGGGTCGGTCTTCTGGCGGATGCCGTGGTACACCTGGTAGACATTGGACGGCGGCGTGGTCGAAGCCAGGTCCGTATTTAAGGTGCGCTTGCGGAAAACGCCCAACTCGATGGCGCTCACCGGGCACACAGAGGTGCAGCGGCCGCACAGCGTGCATTTGTCTTTGTGCCACGCGACCTGCCAGAGCAGATCCTTGACGCTTAGCGTGGAAGGGCTAATGGGGCGGTTTGGGAGCATATTTTTACCTCCTGGCGATCCGGACCGACGATGGTCGTGTCCAGATGCATGGGCTGAAAGTCTTTGCTTTTGTCGCGATCCGGAATGGCGGCATCCAGGCCGCAGATTTCCGAGGAAAAGGCCCAGCAGCCGGGCTTACCGCCCACCACGCCGGGGCGCAGCTTCTTGCGGTCCTGGACCATGAACAGGCTGTGGTCGGGCAGACAACCGATCACGCAGTTGGGGCCGTCGATGGTCAACTGCCGGCAGGTTTGCTTCAACTGCTTGAGAAAAGCGCCGTTGGGGTGGGCCTCCAGCGAATTGTCCTGCAGCGGCGTGATGATGTGCTTGTAGGCCTCGATCCCCAAGCCCAACTGGCGCAGCGTATAGTGCAGGATATGGGTGAACACTTCCGAATCGGACTGGTAGCCGGTGTAGCCCTTCACGCCGCGCGATAGCAGGTATTCCCGAATCGGCACGAAGGCCGTGTTTTCGCCATTGGTCATGGTGGCGTAGCCCTCGATGAAGAAGGGGTGGCAGGCATACAGGTTGATGGCGTAGTTGGTGTTCTGGCGCCCCTGGGCCATGATCACGCGGGCATGCAGCTCCTTGCGGTCCAGGTTCAGGTGGCGCGCCACCTGCATGGGATCGCCGATCTCCTTGATCATGATCACGTCGGGCCAGAAGGAGAAGACGATCATGTCCCCTTCCTTTTCGCCCATGGCCCGCAACTGCAAACGAATGTTCAGCAGGCGCTGGCCCAATTCCAGGAACGAGAGGGCCTCCCAGCCTTCGGGATATTCATAGGCCCGAATCAGGTACAGATCCCGGCGCGGGGTGCCGGGCAGCGGCACCTTGGGCACCTTGATGGAGATCTTGTACTTGGTCATGAACCCCAGATCCATCATATAGCGGTCCAGCCGCTTGATGCCCGCTTCGGTGAAGATGCCCGACAGAATGGGGGCTTCCTTCATCTCGTCGAAGGGGCCGGACAGATCGCGCAAAAACAGACCCACGCCCGAACCGTCATGGCCTTCGCGCATGATGTCCATGGCCTCCATGGCCACCATGGGCGAAACGGGCGTTTTGCTGGTTATGGCAAATAAACGACACATGGTTCACCTTTCCTTTTAACCTGCAATGGCAGCGAAAAAACCTTTTCTTTTATCAAACAAGGAATGCGGAAGTCCACATTAAAAAGGCGGTTCCTGTTTGGTAACCGTCTGAGCGGCATCCACGGCAGCCTTTCATGGGTTTATAAAGGCGCCGCGCCGTCGGGCCACAATACACTATTGTCATAAAAGGGATCCATAAAATACAAAAATGTTAAAATATCCGCCGCCCTTCGCGCCGGGCCCAGGGGTCGCGATCCGCCTAATCCTTATCCAGGGGCCTGGCTTGTGTATTTAAATTGGGCTGTTGTCCCCAATGGTTTTCTGCTATCAAGGAGACCAAGGGCGCGCGGCCGTGCTTTTCTTATCATAAAACGTGCCAAGGGCCCATCAATCTGCGCTCCGCTTGCCTGCCACGGATGGCACGGGCAACGCCCCAAGAACAGGAAGGTCCATGTCCCCGCTGCCCCCTGATTTGCAAACCGAAGCCCTTGCCCGCTGGCAGGCCGTGCGCGAAGCATTTGAGCGCGACGGCCTGGCATTTCCGGAGTCGGGACCGCTCCAGGCACGCCTTGACCAGGCCGTGGTGTTCAGCGATTTCATCCTTCACCAATGGGTGCGCCGGCCGGGGCTGCTCACGGAACTGCTGCAAAGCGGCGCATTGCAGGCCGGGGACGACCCTGCGGCCATAGGCCGGCGACTGGCGGCGGTCTGGCTGGCCCAGTTGGGCCGCCCGCTGCCCTCCGGCCACGGCGAAGATGGGGCTCGGCCGGCGGACCACCCGTCCCGGGAAGCGGTGATGCAGGTGCTGCGCAGGTTTCGTCAAGGGGAGATGGTGCGCATCGCCCTGCGCGACATCTGTGGCTGGGCCGATCTGAAACAAACCCTGGCCGATCTTTCCGCCCTGGCCGATACCACCATCGGTGCGGCCGTGGATTATCTCTACGCCCGGGAGGCGGCGGCCTGGGGCCCTCCCTGCGATGCCCAAGGCAATCCCGTGCGCCTGGTGGTGCTGGGCCTGGGCAAGCTGGGGGCCCACGAGCTCAATTTTTCTTCGGACGTGGATCTGATTTTCGCCTACGCCGCCGAGGGCCAGACCGCCGGCGGGAGCCAGGGCGTCACCGCTAACGAGGCTTTCTTCACGCGCCTGTGCCGGGACTTGATCCAGGTCATCGGTACCCCCACGGCCGACGGCTTCGTCTTCCGGGTGGACACCCGGTTGCGACCCTATGGGGATGCCGGGCCCTTGGTGATGATTTTCGACCGCCTGGAAGATTACTACCAGGAGCAGGGGCGCGAGTGGGAGCGCTACGCCTTGATCAAGGCCCGAGTGGTGGCCGGCGACCCGGCGGCCGGAGAGTTGCTGCTCTCCCGGTTGCGGCCCTTCGTCTTCCGCCGCTACCTGGACTACGGCGCCTTCGACAGCCTGCGCGAGATGAAAGGGCGCATCGCCCTGGAGGTGCGCGGCAAGGGCATGCAGGACAACATCAAGCTGGGCCCCGGCGGAATTCGGGAAATCGAATTTTTCGGCCAGATGTTTCAGTTGATCCGCGGCGGCGTCGAATCCGCGCTCCAGATCCGGCCGATCCGCCAGGTGCTCCAGGTGCTGGTGAAAAAGCGCTACATTCCCGAAACGGTGGGCCGGGCCATGGATGAGGCCTATGTGTTCCTGCGTACCGTGGAAAACCGCCTGCAGCAGTGGGCCGATCAGCAGACCCACCAACTGCCCGTCGAGACCAGGGCCCAGCGGCGTCTGGCGGTGGCCATGGGGTTCGACGGCTGGGAGGATTTCCTGGCCTGCCTGGACGACCACCGCCGGCGGGTGCATGCCCATTTCAACGAGCTGCTGGCCCCGGTCAAGGAAAATGGCGCTGCCAATCCGGAAGACGACACCCTCAAGCAACTGCAAGCCTTTTGGCAGGGGGTGGGCGACAAGGAGCGGCAGGCGGCCCTGATCCGGCGCATCGGGTACCAGGTGCCGGGCGAGGTGGTGCGCCAGATCGCGGCTTTCCGGGAAGACCGGGCCTTGCACGCCATGAGCAATGTGGGCCGCGAGCGCGTCAACCGGCTGGTGCCGATGGTGCTGCAGGCGGTCGGGCGCGACCCCCAGGCCGATCTGGTGCTGGGGCGCATCATCGACATGCTGCGCAGTATCCAGCAGCGCACCTCCTACCTGGCGTTGCTGCTGGAGAATCCTTCGATCTTGACCCATCTGGTGCAGTTGGCTGGCGCCAGCCCCTGGATCGCCACCTTTCTGGGGAAGCATCCGGTGCTGCTGGACGAACTGCTCGACCCCCGGACCCTTTACCGGCCGCCCCTGCGCAAGGAGATCGAAGAGGAGCTGGCCCAGCGCCTGGCCGGTGTCGACGCCGAGGATCTGGAGTACCAGATGGAGGTTCTGCGGGTGTTCAAGCAGGTGAACGTGCTGCGGGTGGCCGCCTCCGACATCACGCATGTGTTGCCGTTGATGAAAGTCAGCGACCACCTCTCGGATATCGCCGAGGTCGTCCTGGAGGCCGCCGTCAATTTGTGCTTCCAGCAGTTGAAAGAAAAGTATGGCGCGCCGGCCTGCAGCCTTATGCATGGGGGTTGCGAGCGCGGTTTTGCCGTGATCGCCTACGGCAAGCTGGGCGGTCTGGAACTGGGCTACGGATCGGACCTGGATCTGGTCTTTCTGCACGCCGCCCAACCGGGCAGCACCAGCGGCGGGGCCCGCAGTCTGGACAACGCCCTGTTCTTCAGCCGCCTCGGTCAGCGGGTGCTGCACCTGCTCACCACCCACACCGGGGCCGGCGTCTTGTATGACATCGACATGCGCCTGCGGCCCAGCGGGGATTCGGGCATGCTGGTCAGCCACGTGGATGGGTTTGGCGATTACCAGCGCAACGAGGCCTGGACCTGGGAGCACCAGGCCCTGATCCGCGCCCGGGCCATCATCGGCGACCCGGCCTTGCGCACGCGCTTTGACGCCATCCGCCATGAAACCCTCACCCGGCCCCGGGACGTCGAGCGGTTGCGCCGCGAAGTGGCCGACATGCGCGAGCGCCTGCGCAAGGAGCAGAAAAACGAATCGGGACCCCACTTCGACATTAAACAGGGCGCCGGCGGCATCCTCGACATCGAGTTCCTGGTGCAGTACCTGGCCCTGCGCCACGCCCGCCAATATCCGGCCATCATCCGCTGGACCGACAACGTCCGCCTGCTGCAGGCCCTCAACGAGGCCGGCATCCTGGACAACCCCACCGCCTTTCGCCTGCGCCGGGCCTACCTTATATATAGGGCCATGGTGCACCGCCTCAACCTGGCCCAGCAATCGGCCCGGGTGGCCAACGACCGCTTCGAACAGCCGCGGCGGTTCGTGGTGGAAACCTGGAACCGTTTTCTATCCAGCTAAAAACCGCTTTCAGCGGAAACCTTAAAAACTGAGTACCGACTTCGGATTGCCACGGCACGAAAAATTGGCCGCTGCGCCCGCTTTTTATTGCGCCCAGAGATACATTAGGGTAAGGCGGCATAAACTTTGGGATTTTTCAGCCGATACCATAAGTGAACCGCACGACGAACCTCAATTGGAAAGGGGATTGATCCGCTATTGCCCTAACCGCTTGAATTGGACCGTGGGAGGCGATGGAACCGACACAGAGACGAACCGACATTCCTGTCCTGATGCTGCACAATCTGGACCCGTCCTGGGATTCGGCGGAAACGGCAGTGGCCGTGGAATCCGCGCAAAAGCTTGCGACCGAACTGAATAATGAGGGGCACCCGGTGGTGGTCGTGCCGGTGACCGATGCGGCTCTCGGTGAGGTGCTTCAGCCGTACGCACCGGAAGATTACGTGGTTTTTAACTGGTGCGAAGAGTTGCCCGGCTGTCCCCGCAGCGATGCACTGGTGGCCGGCATACTTGAGTCTTTGAGTTTCGCCTACACCGGTTCTTCCTCCCAGGTCCTGGCCCTCAGCTGGGATAAGATGGCCGTGAAGGAGATGCTGAACCATATCGGTGTGCCGACCCCTGACGGCAGAGTGATCGAAATGCCGGCGGTCGACGATTGGGACCGGTTTCCCGCCATCGTGAAACCCTCCCTGGAGCATTGCAGCTTCGGCATATCCGCCGAAGCGGTGGTATTTGACAGGCGGGAGTTGAAGCAGCGGGTCGCATTTGTGCAAGATACCTTCAAGCAGCCGGCGCTTGTGGAAGCGTTCATCGACGGCCGCGAGTTTCACGTCACGCTCTGGGGCAACGGTGTGGTGCATGCGTTGCCGGCCGCGGAGATGGATTTCAGCGCCTTTGAGAATGCCAAAGATCGCCTGTGTTCGTTCGACTCCAAATTCACCCCCGGCTCGGTGGACTACGAAAAGATCGAGTTGCGGATCCCGGCGGCCTTGGATCCCGCGCAGATATCCACTTTGAACCAGACGGCCAAGAGGGCTTATCGGGCGATGGGCTGCCGGGATTTTGCGCGTATCGACCTGCGGTTGGAAAACGATCTGTACTATGTTCTGGACATCAACCCCAATGCCGACTTGAGTGCGGATACCACTCTGGTATATACAGCCGAGGCGGCCGGGCTCTCATACGGGGCCATTGCCAGCTTGCTGGTCAATCTTGCGGCCCAGCGGCATCCGATTTTTTCGCAAGGCAATTGAGCACCTTCATTTTATTATCCACGGTTTGTACACATGAGACCTTATTTTCAAGGCGCATTGGACGGATTATGCGCAATTTACAGTATTGTAAACGCGGCCCGAATCGTTACCGGCATCAATGAAGAGGCGTCACGCGAGCTATTTAGCCGGATCATCGTGTATCTGGAGAAAACCAGCCAACTGAGCACGGTGCTGACCGAAGGCATCGGCTTGCAAAAAATCGGCGGAATATTGCGGGATGTGGTGGGAAACGAGATCCGGCACCGCCGCATGCCCTTCAAGCACCACCCCGAGGTTGCCCTGGATGAGTTTTGGCAGGCCATGGCGCGCTTTCTCGATGGCGGCGCCAAACGTGCCATCCTCATAGGGCTGGGCGGGCCGGCCTGGGATCACTGGACCGTCGTGCATTCGATCACGGCCAAGCAGATTCGATTTTTCGATTCCCACAAGCTTAGGCGTTTGGATCGCCATCGCTGCACAACGACGATGGCCACCTCACTTCGGCCTCACATTCTGTGCCCAACCCATACTTATTTCCTCTCCTGATTCAATAATCCCAGATAGTTGTGACTGCATGGGGGCTTTGCCGGTGGTATCGAACCGGGCTCGAAACATACAAAAATGTATATATTTAATATTTTGAAAACATTAATGTAATCAACAATATAATTGTATAATATTCTACATATACTTTTAATGAATATATACGAATAGTTATATGGCTTTCAGGGTCTGGCACGCCACTTGCTCATCTGATTTGCCAGCGTGATCGGGCCGGAAACAATTACTAACCCTTAGGAGCAAGGCACATGAAAAAGATTGAAGCGATCATCAAGCCGTTTCGGTTGGACGAAGTCAAAGAGGCCCTGAACAAGCTGGGTGTTACGGGCATGACCATCAGCGAGGTCAAAGGCTTCGGCCGTCAGCGCGGCCACAAAGAGATTTACCGGGGCGCCGAGTACCAGGTGGATTTTGTCCCCAAAATCAGAATCGACGTGGTGGTGCCGGGGGATATGGCCGACCAGGTGGTGGCCACCATCGCCGAAAAAGCCAACACCAACAAGGTGGGTGACGGCAAGATCTTTGTCCTGGCGATCGAGAACGCCATTCGCATTCGCACCGGCGAATCGGGAAAAGATGCAATTTAAGCTGGGGTGCAGCGTCTGGGGAGCGGACGCCGGGCCTTGTGGGAAAAAATTCTAAGTTAGAACAAACTATAAGATAGAAAAGGAGTAAAGGCGATGAAAGCGATGAAGCTGATAGGGGCTGGATTGCTACTGTTGGGGGGCGGCGTGGCTGTCGCGTGGGCGGACGACCCCACGCCCATGAGCAACAAGGAGGCCATCGAGCTGGTGCAGACGCATGCCAATTATGTCTGGACCCTGGTGGCGGCGGTCCTGGTGTTTTTCATGCAGGCCGGGTTCGCCCTGGTGGAGACCGGTTTTACCCGGGCCAAAAACGCCATCAATATCATGATGAAGAATTTGATGGACTTTTCCGTCGGCAGCATCGCCTTCTGGGCCGTGGGTTTCGGTTTGATGTTTGGTACAACCACCACGGGCTGGTTCGGCACCGATGGCTTCTTTTTGAGTGACTATTCCCCCGACGGCGACCCCTGGGTGCTGGCCTTCTGGATGTTTCAGGTGGTCTTCGCCGCCACGGCGGCCACCATCGTCTCCGGCGCCATGGCCGAACGCACCAAATTTGTCGGTTACCTGATGTACAGTGTCGTGATCAGCGCCGTGATCTACCCCATCTTCGGGAGCTGGGCCTGGGGCAGCCTGTTTCATGGGGATGGCTGGTTGGGCAAGCTGGGGTTCATCGATTTCGCCGGCTCCACCGTGGTGCACTCGGTGGGGGGCTGGGCGGCCTTGGCCGGGGCCATCGTGCTCGGGCCACGCCTGGGTAAATACGGCAAGGACGGAACCATCAAACCGATCCTGGGCCACAGCATGACCCTGGCGGCCCTGGGGGTGTTCATTCTCTGGTTGGGCTGGTTCGGATTCAACCCGGGATCGACCACCGTGGCGGACAAGAGCATCGCCCTGATCTTCGTCACCACCAATCTGTCGGCCGCGGCCGGCGCCATTACCGCAATGTTTGCCTCCTGGGCCAAATTCGGCAAACCGGAAATCGGCATGACCCTCAACGGCGCCTTGGCGGGCCTGGTGGGCATCACGGCCGGTTGTGCCAACGTGTCGCCCAACAGCGCCATCGTCATCGGGGCCGTGGCCGGCGTCCTGGTGGTGTTTTCGGTGATCTTCATCGAACGTCTCAAGATCGACGACCCCGTGGGTGCCGTTTCGGTGCACGGCATCAACGGCGCCTGGGGCACCCTGGCGGCCGGGCTGTTTAATGCCGGCGGCACGAGCCTGTCGCTGGTGGGCGTGCAGTTGCTGGGCATCGTGGTCTGCTTTGTCTGGACCTTCCCCCTGGCCTTCGGCCTTTTTAAGCTGGTGGATAAAACCATCGGGTTGCGGGTCTCCCCGGACGAAGAGATGGAGGGGTTGGATATGGTCGAGCACGGGGGTGTGGCCTATCCCGATTTCGGCATTGCCTCCCATGGCGGCATGGTTGGATTTCCCGGCGAACCGGCTGCGGTCAAAGGCCTGGTGGGTGGCGCCGTGCCGCTGAAACAGGAATAGATGGGTTCCAATGAGATCCGAGCGGCCGGAGTGTGGGTTGTCTCCGGCCGCTACCTCATGAAGCCCCAGGGGAACCAGGAATTGCAAGCGGCATTTACATAAATGTCTTTTTTGCCCCCACGGAATTGACAAAATTGTAGATCGAGTGAAAATAAGCGAATATCGTGCATTGATATAAGTCACCGTTATTAAACCCATAGCAGCGAAGAAACAGCCGTGGCACACCTATTGCGATACATTCAGCAACTCTTTGCTTCCGAACCGGTGTCATGGATGGCGTCGGGGGTTGAAGCCCGGATCGGTCAGGAGCGTGCAAGCCGCATGATGCCACTACCCAATGCCACGGAAAATACGCCACCCGTCGATGCCTTCAAGGCCCGGCGCAAGCAGTTGTTGACCACGGTGGCCGGTGTCAGCGCCCAGGAGTTTCTCAAGACCCACGCGGCGGCCGTGGACGACTATTTTCTCTCCAGTTTCGCCCACAGCGCCGTCGGTCCGCGCATGGGCATCATGCGCAACCCCTACGCCATGATCGCCCTGGGCGGGTACGGGCGGGGCGAACAGTGCGTCTTCTCGGACATCGATCTGCTTTTTCTGTTCGAAGACAAAGTGCCGGCCGAGGCCGAAGCCCTGGTGCGCGAGATCGTCTATCCCCTCTGGGACATGGGGCTGGAGGTGGGGCATGCCACCCGCTCCATCAAAGAGTGCATTCAATTGGCCCGCCAGGACCTGGAGGTGCTCACCGCCCTGCTGGACGGCCGTTTCGTGTGCGGCATGTCGCCGCTCTACCACCAGTTGATGGATCGCCTGCGGGTCAAGCTGATCAGCGTCAAGCCCTCCCAGGTCATCGCCCAACTGGTGGCGCGCAACACCGAGCGCCACGCCCGTTTCGGCGACAGCGCCTATCTGCTGGAACCCAACCTGAAGGAAGGCCAGGGCGGGTTGCGCGATTATCACACCATGCTGTGGATCGCCCGTATTCAGTCGGACATCAAGCAGGCCCGCGATCTGGAGTACTACGGCTATCTTTCCAGCAACGAGTACGAAAAGTTGAGCCGTTCCCTGGAATTTGTCTGGACGGTGCGCAATCAACTGCATCTGCTCATGGGGCGCAAATGCGATCAATTGCACCTGGAGCACCAGACGCGTCTGGCCGAGGCCATGAAAATCAAGGGCTTCAACGGCCATCTGCCGGTGGAGCGGCTGCTGGGCGATTTGCATGGCCACATGGAGTTTATCAAGCAGTGCTACGACGTTTTCGTTTATGAACTCGATCAGCGCAAGCGCCTCAAGCGCAAGAACAAGGCGCTGAAAACCACCGATGTGCCCGGTCTCAAGTTCAACCGCGGCATGCTCAACTTCGTTTCGCCCGAGGCGATTCTCAGCGATCCGCTGCTGCTGGTGAAGATCTTCGCCGAGAGCGCGGCGCACAAGGCGCCGTTGAGCGCCGAGGCGCGCCGCCTGATCCGGGAGTTCGCCGATATGGTCTCCCGCAAATCGTTCCGCAGCTCGCCGGAAGTGACCGAGATCTTCGAGCGGGTGCTGGCCCGGCCTGTGGGAGAGTTCAACGCCCTTTACGCCATGCTGGATACCGGTTTCCTGGTGCGCTACATTCCGGAGTTCAAGGGTCTGGTCAACCGCATCCAGTTCGACCAGTACCATCTTTACCCGGTGGCGCGCCACCTGCTGCTCACCGTGGGGCTGCTCAAGCAGATCGGCACGGCCAAAAGCGACGAGCCCGACACCCTGGCCCAAAAATTCTACCAGGAGATCCGCAACAAGCGCGTGCTTCTGTGGGCCGCCTTGCTGCACGATATCGGCAAATCCGAGCCGGCTTCCGGCCACTCCGAACGCGGCGCCGTGATGGCCGCCGAGATTTGCGCGGAAAAGGGATTGAGCGAGGCCGAGATCGATGCCGTGGTCTTCTTGATCCGCGACCATCTGCTGCTTTTTGAAACCGCCACCCGCCGGGATATCAACGAGGAGGAGACGGCCCTGAATGTGGCCCGTCGCGTGGTCAAACCCGAGCGGCTCAAGATGCTCTACCTGCTCAGCGTGGCCGATGCCATGGCCACCGGCCCCAAGGCCTGGAATGACTGGACCGGTTCGCTGATGCGGTCGCTCTTTTTAAAGACCCTCAACGTCATGGAAAAGGGCGAACTGGTCTCCAAACGGGCCATGCGCATCATGGAAGAGAAGCGCGAGCGCGTCCTGGAGTCGGCCAGCACGGCCGAAGAGCGCAACGCCAATGCCCAACTGCTCAAGTTCATGGCGCCGCGCTACATGCTGCATACGCCCTCCCAGGAGATTCCCCTGCATGCGGCGCTCTACCGCCAGCTCCAGGAGAAATCCTTCGTGTGGCGCATCGACAAATCGGCCGATGGTTTGACCCGCACCCTCACTTTGTGCGCCAAGGACCGGCCCGGCTTGCTCTCGCGTGTAGCCGGCGTGCTGACGCTCAACAGCATCGATATTCTGGATGTGCGCATCTTCACCTGGCGCAACAATGTGGCCCTGGATATCTTCGAGGTCAAGCCGCCGCCCGACGTCATCTTCGAAGAGGAGCGCTGGCAGCGCGCCGCCCGTAACCTGGAGGCGGCCCTGGCCGACCAGTTGGATCTGTCGGGGGAGCTGGCCGAAAAGCGGCTCGGGTTTCGGTCCATGCAGATGGCTTCCAAGGAGCGGCCCCAGACCGTGGCCATCGACAACGAAACTTCGAGCTTTTTTACGGTCATCGAAGTCATCGCCTGGGATTTTCCCGGACTGCTCTACCGTATCACCGATGCGATCTTCCGCTGCCGGCTGGACATCTGGGTCGCCAAGATCGCCACCCAGGTGGACCAGGTGGTGGACGTCTTCTACGTGCGCAGCTTCGACGGCGAAAAGGTGGACGCCCCAGACGATGTAGAGCGAATTCGAGCGACCATCGCGGCGGTATTGCATTAGGACGACTGCTCTGGTTCATTTAAAGATTGAAGGAGGAAAAAGCGAATGGTACATAGGACTCTCTGGCAACTTGCTGCACTTGTTCTGCTCTCCGCCACGCCGGCTTTCGCGGACGAGGCCGTGCTCAACAACGGTGACACAGCCTGGATGATTGTCTCTACAGCCCTTGTGATGATGATGACCCCCGCGGGTCTGGCTCTGTTTTACGGCGGCCTGGCGCGCTACAAAAACCTGTTGAACACCTACGCCATGACCTTCACGGCCTACTGCCTGGCCAGCATTGTTTGGGTGGTGTATGGCTACAGTTTGGCCTTTGGCCCGGACAAGGGTGGTTTGATCGGCGGCCTGGATTACTTTTTGCTCGACGGGATTACGGTCGCTTCACTCCAGGGCACCATTCCCCAGTTTGTGTTCGTGCTCTTTCAAATGACTTTCGCGGGCATCACCCTGGCGCTCGTCATCGGCTCGGTGGTCGACCGGTTCAAGTTTTCGGCCTGGATGGTCTTTGCGCTGCTGTGGGTGACCCTGGTTTACTGCCCGGTGGCCCACTGGGCCTGGGGCGGCGGCTGGATGGCCAGTATGGGCGCCCTGGATTTCGCCGGCGGCACCGTGGTGCATATCAATGCCGGCGTGGCCGGCCTGGTGGTGGCCCTGGTGCTGGGCAAACGCATTGGTTACGGCCGGGAGGCCATGTTCCCCTCCAGCGTCACCCTGGCGGCCCTGGGCGCGGCGCTGCTCTGGTTCGGCTGGTTCGGCTTCAATGCCGGCAGCCAACTTGCGGCCGACGGCGTGGCCGGATCGGCCTTCCTGGTGACCAACACCTCGGCGGCCATCGCGGCCCTGACCTGGATGTGCGTGGAGTGGGCCCTGGAGAAAAGACCCACCCTGCTGGGTCTGGCATCGGGAGCCGTGGCTGGCCTGGTGGCCATTACGCCGGCAGCCGGCTTCGTGGGGCTGGGGGCTTCCTTGATCATCGGCATGGGCGCCGGTTTACTGGGGTTTATCTTCGTGACCAAACTGAAGCATAAATTGGGCTATGACGATTCCCTGGACGCCTTCGGCGTGCACGGCATCTGCGGCATCTGGGGCGCTCTGGCCACGGGGATCTTCGCCAACCCGGCAATCAATCCCCTGGGGACCGGGCTGCTGTACGGCAATCCGCGGCAGTTGTGGATTCAACTGCTCTCCATCGTGGGCACGGCCGCTTACTCGGGCGTGGCCACCTTGATCGTGATCGGTATCACGCGCCTGGTAACCGGCGGTCTGCGCATCGATGCCGAAAGCGAAATCGTCGGGCTCGACGGCGCATTCCATGGCGAACGCGGTTTTGAAATCCAAGGCTGATCCGCTGGCTGAACTTTAATAGATTTAAGGAGGAGGCGTTATGAAGAAAATCGAAGCTATCATCAAGCCCTTCAAGCTCGATGACGTCAAGGAAGCATTGAACGAGATCGGCATTCAGGGCATGACCATTTCGGAAGTCAAAGGCTATGGACGCCAGAAAGGCCACAAGGAGATCTACCGCGGCGCCGAATACGTGGTGGACTTCATCCCCAAGATCAAGCTGGAGATCATCGTGGAGAACGACTGGGTGGACAAGGTTATCGCCACCATCAAGACCGCCGCGCACACCGGTAAACTGGGTGACGGCAAAATCTTCGTCTACCCCGTGGAGCAAGCCATCCGTGTGCGTACGGGCGAAACCGGCAAAGATGCCATCTGATAAATCGCAAAGCAGTACCCCAGTGCCTCATATAAACGCGAAATGCGGAAATGGTGAAAAGGAGAGAATATGACACCCAAAGAAGTACTTAAGCTGGTCAAAGACAAGAACGTCAAGATGATCGATTTGCGCTTCATGGATTTCCCGGGACTATGGCAGCACCTGAGCATCCCGTCCAGCGAAATGGATGAAGGCAACTTCGAAGACGGCTACGGTTTCGACGGATCGAGCATCCGCGGCTGGCAGCCGATCCACGCCAGCGACATGCTGCTGATTCCCGATCCGGCCAGCGCCAAAATCGATCCCTTCTTCAAGGAGACAACCCTGGTGCTGATCTGCGACATCGTCGATCCGGTGACCCGCCAGGCATATAGCCGCGACCCGCGCTTCATCGCCAAAAAGGCCGAAGCCTATCTGAAGAGCAGCGGCATCGGCGACGTGGCTTACATCGGCCCGGAAGCCGAGTTCTTCATCTTCGACGACATCCGTTTCGAGTCCAAATCCAACAAGGCCTTTTACAGCATCGACTCCATCGAAGGCGCCTGGAACACCGGCCGTGACGAAGGCCCCAACCTGGGCTATAAACCGCGCCACAAGGAAGGCTATTTTCCGGTGCCGCCCATGGACAAATTCCAGGACATGCGCACCGAAATGGTGCTGGTGCTCCAGGCCCTGGGCATCGAGATCGAGGCCCAGCATCACGAAGTGGCCACCGCCGGTCAGTGCGAAATCGACATGCGCTTCAAGCCCCTGGTGCAGATGGCCGACCAGTTGATGTGGTTCAAATATGTGCTCAAGAATGTGGCCTATCGGCACAACCACACCGTGACCTTCATGCCCAAGCCGCTTTTTGAGGACAACGGCAGCGGCATGCACACCCATTTGAGCATCTGGAAGGGCGGCAACCCCCTGTTTGCCGGCGACAAGTATGCCGGACTGAGCCAGATGGGCCTGTACGCCATCGGCGGCATCTTGAAGCACGCCCGCTCGATCTGCGCCTTCTCCAACCCCACCACCAACTCTTACAAACGGTTGGTGCCCGGGTTCGAAGCGCCGGTGAACCTGGCCTACTCCAGCCGCAATCGCAGCGCCGCCATCCGCATTCCCATGTATTCGGCGTCGCCCAAGGCCAAACGTATCGAGTTCCGCACGCCCGATCCCTCCTGCAACGGCTATCTCTCGTTTGCCGCCTGCCTGATGGCCGCCATCGACGGCATCGAGAACAAGATCGATCCGGGCGACCCGCTGGACAAGGACATCTACGGCCTGCCGCCCGAGGAACTGGCCCTGATTCCCTCGGCGCCCGGTTCGCTGGACGAAGCCCTCAAGGCCATGAGCGAAGACAGCGACTTTCTGCGCAAGGGCGACGTGTTCACCCAGGACGCCATCGACATGTGGATCAGCTACAAGACCAAGCACGAAGTCAACCCGGTCAAGTTGCGCCCGCATCCCCATGAATTTGCGCTCTACTTCGACATTTAGTCCCAAGTAGGGTCAACCAAAACCACATCGGCCGGATCGGGCAGCTTGCCCGGTCCGGCCGAACCTTTTTAGCGGCATCTTGCCAAGTGCCGATAAAAGTGCAATTTATTAGGCGTTTGATGCGAACAACCGATGGACGGCTGGTGCGGCCTTCACCTTCAGGCTTCAGCCTTCGGTCTTCAGCCCCAAAGGAGCCCTTCGATGTGCGGCATTGCCGGAATCGTCAACTTCAAGGCCCAGGAGAACCAGGAGTCGATCCTGAACCGCATGCTGCGGGCCATGAGCCACCGCGGGCCGGATGCTACCGGACTTTATCTAAGCGACGCCTGCGGCTTTGGGCATGCGCGTCTGAGCATCATCGATCTCTCCGGCGGCTATCAGCCCATGCACAACGAGACGCGCGACGTCTGGATCGTCTTCAACGGTGAAGTCTTCAACTATCCCGAACTGCGCGAAGGACTGATCCAGCGCGGCCATCGCTTTTACTCCCAGAGCGACACCGAAGTGATCGTGCACCTTTACGAAGAGCACGGACCCGACCTCTTCAACCACCTCAACGGTCAGTTCGCCATCGCCATCTGGGATGCGCGCAAACGCCGCCTGCTGCTGGGCCGCGACCGGGTGGGCATCCGGCCGCTATTCTACCATCTGGAGAACGGCCGGCTGCATTTCGCTTCGGAGATCAAGGCGCTTTTGACCGATGGGCGCATCCCCCGGCGGCTCAACCCCCAGACCTTGTCGGATGTCTTCACCTGCTGGACCCCCGTGGACCCCCTCACGGCCTTTGACGGCATCTATCAACTGCCCCCCGGCCATCGGGCGGTTTTCGACGCCGACGGCCTGCGCATCCAGCGTTACTGGCAACTGGCCTTCCATGAAGAGGCGCCCGATGGCCGTCCGGTGGAAGAATGGGAAGAGCAGATGAGCGCCCTGCTGCTGGATGCCTCGCGCATCCGGCTGCGCGCCGATGTGCCCGTGGGCGCCTATTTAAGCGGCGGCCTCGACTCCACCTACCTGAGCACGCTGGTGCGCAATAGTTTCAATAACCGGCTCAACACCTTTTCCGTGCAGTTCAGCGACAAGCGCTTCGACGAGACCTACTTTCAGCAGGCCGCCCTGCAGGCCATCCAGACCCAGCATCGCGCCATCCAGTGCAGCTATGACGATATCGGTCGGATCTTCCCCCAGGTGGTGTGGCATAGCGAGGTGCCCATGATCCGCACCGCGCCGGCGCCCCTGATGATGCTCTCGGGGTTGGTGCGCCAGAGCGATTTCAAGGTGGTGCTCACCGGCGAGGGCGCCGACGAAATTTTCGGGGGTTACGATATCTTCAAGGAGGCCATGATCCGGCGCTTCTGGGCGCGCCATCCCGAATCGAACCTGCGGCCCTTGCTGCTCAAGAAGCTCTACCCCGACATCTTCGAGCAGGCCGACGGCCGGCCCAACGCCTTTTTGATCGGCTTCTTCAAGAAGAATCTGGCCCAGGTCGATTCTCCGGTTTACTCCCACATGGTGCGCTGGCTCAACACCAGCCAGCTCAAAGGCTTTTTCTCCGCCGACCTGCGTGCGGCTGCCGGCAACCTGGACGCCTTTACCGAGCGCATTGTGGACCAACTGCCGGCCGCCTTCCACCAGTGGTCGCCCCTGGCCAAAGCCCAGTACCTGGAGAACACCCTGTTTCTCTCCAACTACCTGCTCTCCACCCAGGGCGACCGCATGGCCATGGCCAACTCCATCGAAGGCCGCTACCCCTTCCTAGACTACCGCGTGGTGGAACTGGCCGCGCGCCTGCCGGCCAAACTGCGGCTCAACAGCCTCACCGAGAAGTACTTGCTCAAGCGCATGGCCCGCGGCCAGGTGCCGGCCTCGGTCATCGACCGGCCCAAGCAACCCTACCGGGCCCCCATCAGCCGCTGCTTCATGGGTGCCGACCCGCCCGCCTATGTCGCCGAACTGCTCTCGGACACCGGCCTGAAACGCGCCGGCTACTTCGACCCGGCCAAGGTCCAGCGCCTGGTGGCCAAGTGCCAACAGCAGGAAGGCCGCCTGGTGAGCGAACGCGAGAACATGGCCCTGGTGGCCATCCTCTCCACCCAACTGCTCGACCGGCAGTTCATCCAGGAGTTCCCCACTTTCAGTGAGGAGCCGCTGCCCCACACCGTGGTGGAGCGGCAGGGGGCGGCGCCGCAGAACAATTAGCGGAAGAGTTCCATCCTACAATGTCGGTGTCCAGTTCGATTTCCGGTATGACGAGCGCTCATCCCATGACGGCTGCAGATGTGGGGCACACCGGCCTTTTGCAGATGGCCGGCTGTAAAAGGAAGAGATTAAGCCCATGGCCCATAAGCCCAGCTATACAGAACTTGAAGAACGGATTCGAGCGTTTGAAAAACAATTTTCAACGCGCGCAGATGCCGAAGGAACGGTATTAAAGTACCACTCCCTTTTCCACAACGCCCAAGTCGCCCTGTTTAGAATCAGCCACGACGGCCGGCTTATCGAGATTAACAAACGCTACGCGCAAATGGCCGGTTATTCCGATGTGGAGGATTGCATGGCGGGATTCAATCCGGCCGATGCCTGGGTTGACCCCAACGCCAGGGTCGAGATCCTCAAGACGGTCAGGGAAAAAGGATCGGTGCGCGACTATGATACCCGAATCCGCCGAAAAGACGGAACTATCGTCTGGGTTCTGGTTTCCGCCGCCTTCTTTCCCACGGAGGGCTTTATCGAAGGCTCCGCCGTCGACATCACCGACCGAAAAAAAATGGAAGAGAACCTCCGGCGAAGCGAAGCGATCCAGCGTAAAATGGTGGCCAATATCGGCGATGTGATCGTCATCATCGACCAGGATGGCATCAATCGTTACAAAAGCCCTAATATCGAGAAACGCTTCGGGTGGAAACCAGAGGATTTGGTCGGAAAGGGGACATGGGACCTTGTCCATCCGGATGATCTTGAAACCATGCAGGCATTCTACTTGGAGCTGATGGGCAAACCCGGCATCATGAAGAGCGCCGAATGCCGCTACAAGTGCGGGGACGGCAGCTACCGGTGGATCGAGTTTGCCGGGGTTAACCTTCTCCACGATCCCGATATTCAGGGGATTCTGGGCAATTATCACGATATCATGGAAAGAAAGCATGCGGAGCAGACCCTGAAGGAAAGCGAAGCCCGTTTTAAGGCACTCCACGACGCCTCCTTCGGTGGGATCGCCATCCACGACAAGGGCATCATCCTGGAGTGCAACCAGGGCCTGGCTGAAATGACCGGCTACACGGTGGAAGAATTGAAGGGCCTGAACGGCCTGATGCTGATCGCCGAGGCGTCGCGCGACCTCGTCATGCAGAGAATCGTCGGCGGCTACGAAAAGCCCTATGAAGCCAAAGGACTCCGGAAAAACGGCCAAGAGTATCCGCTGCGCATCGAGGCCAGGAACGTTCCGTATAAAGGTAAAGTCGTCAGAACCACGGAATTCAGAGACATTACGGAAATCACGAAATCGGAACAGGAGCGGAAAAAACTTCAGGAGCAGTTGGCCCAGGCCCAGAAAATGGAGTCGGTGGGAAGGCTGGCCGGCGGCGTTGCCCACGACTACAATAACATGCTCAGTGTCATCCTCGGGTATACGGAGCTGGCGCTTATCAAGAACGGCACCGCCGGGCCTCTTCGCTCCGAGCTCCAGGAGATCCTTAAAGCAGCCAATCAGTCCGCCGAGATCACCCGGCAGCTTCTGGCCTTTGCCCGCAAACAGACCATCTCCCCCAAAGTGCTCGACCTGAACCAAATCGTTGAAAGCATGTTCAATATGTTCCACCGCCTCATCGGGGAAGACATCCACATCGGCTGGTTTCCGGAGCCGAAGTTGTGGCCGGTCAAAATCGATCCCACGCAGGTCGAGCAGATTTTCGCCAACCTGTGCGTCAACGCCAGGGACGCCATCTCAGGGGTGGGCCAAGTGACCATCGAAACCCGGAACGTGGCCGTCGATGAGGCCTATTGCGTCGATCACGCCGATGCTTCACCGGGCGAATTCGTCCTTCTTCGCGTGAGCGATGATGGATGCGGTATGGACAAAGAAACCCTCGATAGAATTTTCGAACCATTTTTTACCACCAAAGACATGGATCATGGAACAGGTCTCGGGCTGGCAACGGTGTACGGCATTGTGAAGCAGAACAACGGGTTCATCGATGTCCGCAGCAAACCAGGCAAAGGAACCACTTTCGGGATCCATCTCCCGCGTCACGGAGGGGAAGCGGCGGGTCCCGTTGGTGAAGCCGTGGGAGAGATCCAATCCGGTCACGATGAAATGCTGCTGCTGGTCGAGGATGATCCTTCAATCATGAATATGACCCAGGCCATGCTCAAGGGAATGGGGTACAGGGTCATTTGCGCGAATACACCCGGAGACGCAGTTCGTCTCGTTGCCGAACACAGGGGCCAAATACGCCTGCTCATCACCGACGTGGTTATGCCCGGCATGAACGGAAAAGAACTTTCCGATCGGGTCAATGCTCTCTATCCTGGGATAAAAACCCTCTTCATGTCTGGCTATACGGCCAACGTGATCGCCCATCGGGGTGTTCTGGAGGATAAGGTCGTGTATCTCCAGAAGCCTTTCACCATGGTGGACCTTGGGACCAAGGTAAGGGAGGCCCTTGAAAAAGTGTAAGGGCGAGCGACCCGTATTGTTACGGGTGAAGAGACGAGTTTGCCGCGCGATAGAAGCACTTGTCATGCGTTTTCCTGATCCACATGCATTTCGCAGCGCCGGCAGTCGATGGCGAGCCGATACTTGCGCTGGCCGTCGCTCAAGTAGAGAGGCTCTTTCGGGTAAAGCTTCCGCTGCGAAAACTTCGGGCAGGCGTCGAGCTGGTGGCGCAGGCAGTAGCGGGTGGTCATGAGGCGCTTGCCGGCCGGGTCGGTCCCGGACTCCAGGGCCGGCTCGCGGACGGTGGACCCGTGGCGGGCGTAGAAGCGCTCGGCCTTGCGGTTCAGGACATTGGCGCGATAATCCACCGTCTCTTGCGGGTAGGGAACCGAATTGGGCATAATAGCCACCGCTTCCGCCCGGTAGTACTCCAAACGACGTTGGGTCAACCGCTCCAGGGCTTCGCGCCGCAGGCGGTTGAGCGTGCTCAGGGGTAGAAACCCGGGCTGCGCCGGCTGGATGGAAAGGGCTTCGAGCCGGTAGATCGTGTTGCCCAGGGCCGAGAGCTGGCTCTCTGTCTGCTGCCGCACGGTTTCCGGGTTCTTGGGCGCCGCATAGCCGGCATCGATGCGCGCCTGGACCTGGTGGCCGTCTTCGTCGGTGACCTCCAGGGAGATCCCGGTGTCATCCTGCCGGAAGCGCAGGGAGACCCCCACCCGCCGTTTGGCCGAAGCCTTTTCCAGAGTCCGCAGGAATTCATGATCGCGGTTGCGGTAGAGTGGCTGCCCCGGGCCGAGCCCCTCCAGGGTGTTGGGGTAGATGCGCTCCTGTTCGACCCGCTCGATCCGGAAGCCGGACAGGTTGCCCGCAGCCGTGAAAAAGCAAAGGCCGTCGCCGTTGCGGAGGCGTTCGCCCTGCATGCGAAAGAATCCCTTCCCGAGGTGGGTGACCGTACCGACCGGCTTGCCCAAGGATTTGGGCGAGTCGATGGCCCCTACCTTGGCGTTGCGGCCTTCCAGGAAATAGCGTGTCTGGCCGCGATTGAAGGTGCGGCCCAGATCCGGGGTGAAGCCCGGTTCGCTCTTCCCCGAGCTGGCGCGGCGGTAGCCGGGATGGTCGGCGATGAAGCGGTCGATCTCCTGGCGGAAGGCCGCGGTGACATTCTTCACATAACCGACATCCTTGTAGCGGCCCTCGATCTTAAAAGAGGTGATGCCCGCGGCGACCAGATCGGCAATGGCGCCGGCCAGGTTCAGGTCCTTGAGGGAGAGCAGGTATTTGTTCTCCACAATCGGCTTGCCGTCGCCATCGGTCAGCGTGTAGCGGTGCCGGCAGGGCTGGGCGCACACCCCGCGGTTGCCGCTGCGGCCCGCCAGGGCCTGGCTCAGGTAGCATTGCCCGCTGTAGCCGACGCACAGCGCGCCGTAAACGAAGCATTCCAGCTCGATGCGGGTCTGCTCGCGGATGGCGCGGATCTCTGCCAGCGACAACTCCCGCGCCAGGATCACGCGGCGGAAGCCCACCTGCTCCAGGAACTTGACCTTTTCAGGCGACGCATTGTGCATCTGGGTGCTGGCGATGAGCGCGATGGGCGGCAGGTCGCTCTCCAGCAGCCCCAGGTCCTGGATGATCAGGCCGTCGGCGCCGGCAGCGTGGATCTCGCGGATCAAGGCCAGGGCTTCGGGCAGTTCTTCATCAGTGAGAATCGTGTTGAGGGCCACGTAAACCTTGGCCGCAAACAGATGGGCGTAGCGGACCAGGTCGGCGATCTCGACCAGGGGATTGCCGGCCGCCGCCCGGGCGCTGAAGCGCGGCGCGCCGATATAGATCGCGTCGGCGCCATGGTCGATGGCGGCCATGCCGATCTGTGCGTTGCCGGCCGGCGCCAGCAGTTCCAGGGCCATGGTCATGGGGCGATTCCGCGCATTGGATTGGCTACCACCCGGTGACCGCCTCTTCGCCAAAGGCCTTGGCGAGTTTCTCCTGGATGTGCAGCAGCCGGTCCCTGGAGAGCACGGCGATGTTGCGCATGAAGATGTAGCCGAGGTGATAGTTGGTGGCGAAGAGCGCATGCATGGCATGGCGGTCGATCTCCCAGACCGTCGTCTCCCCCCGGCAGATCCCGGAAAAGCGGTATTGGTAAGGCGGCACCACCGAAGACCAGCCCACTGCATCTCCCGGCCGGCAAGTTTCCAGAACGGCGTTCCCCTTTTGGCCGGGCAGCTTGAAAAACAGTTCGACGGCGCCCGTTACCGGCAGGTAGAGCCGGGCCGCCTCGCTCATCTCCTGAAACAACTGGGTGCCGTCCGGATAGGTTTTGCGCCGGCAGCGCCCCAGGAACGCCTCGGCCTCGTCGGGCGCCAGTCCCTTGAACAATCCTTCCTGGAACAAGGTGATGCAATCTTCCATGGAAATACTCCCTTCTTCGCCCTATGCAAAAGGGGGGGCACGGTGCGTGGCGCCTGAGCGGCACATCGACGGGCGTTGGTAAAACTATGGCAAGAAAAAACCTCGACTGTCAACACCTTGCCGTCTCTGGAATGGGCAGGCGCAGATGCGGTTCTCAGGAATTTCCCGATGAGGCCACGAAGCGGCCGATGATCGCCTGGGCCTGGGGCAGGGTCGCGTACTCGGCGGTCACGATGCCGGCGCTGCCGGCGATCATGGCCGAGAGCCGTTTGCCCGGTTGCGACCGGTACAGCGCCAGGACCGGTTTGCCCAGGGCGCAGGCCCAGCCCAATTCGTAACCGACGCCCAGGGAGGGCAGGGTCACTTCGGCCACGAGCAGATCGCACGACCGCAGCCAGGCCATGTCCCGGTCGTGAATGGCCGGGTCATTGGGCCCGTCGTCGCCTGCCGCGGTGAGCTCCGGATCGCCCACATGTTCGGTCAGGACGGTGCCGAAGGTGGCCAGAAATCGGATCAGCGCCTGGTAGCGGGCGGCATCGCCGCGCCCGCCGCGGATCGATCCGGCAAAATAGATTTTCAGGGATTGGGTCGCGCTCATTGGCCGTCTCTTTTGCGCGCCACGCCGTAGACGACGCGGATGCGTTCTTCTTCCAGGTTGCGCAGCGTGTTGCGCGCCTTTTCGGCCGCCGTGGGGCCGATCACCAGATTCAAGCCCAGGGGCGCCGGCGCGCCGGCCGGACGGCGGGCCATCTTGCCGACCACCTGCTGGAACCAATCCCGGCACAGGGTGCTGACCTCTTGCCACTCGAGCATGTCGAAGCCGGCTTCGGCCAGCAGGCGTCGGAAGCGCTCCTCGGGAAGTAAAAAGTTGATGGCGGCATCGCCGGCCCACTGCACCGGGTAGTAAACCGGCTGCTGCGGCCCTGCGAGCACTTCGTAAAAGGCGAAGCGGCCGCCGGGCTTAAGCACCCGCAGGAGTTGGCCGAAGAACTCGGACTTCTCCCGGATGTTCATCAAGGTGTGCTGGGACCAGGCCAGGTCGAATTGGGCCGCATCGAAGGGCAGGGCGTTCAAGTCGCCGGTGTGGAAAGCGACCCGATCGTGCAGCCCTGCCGCATGGGTCAGTGCGATGGCGGTCTGGATGAACCCGTCGGCCAGGTCGATACCGGTCACCCGGCAGCCGAACTCGGCGGCCAGCAGGCGGCTGGCCCCGCCCAGGCCGCAGCCCAGGTCCAGCACCTGCTGGCCGGGTCCCGCGCCGGCCAGGGCCGCCAGTTCGCGGGTGGCATCCAAGCCGCGCATGTGGAACTGGTCAAAGCCGGTGGCATCCTGATACGAGTCGATGCGCTTGCCGGCCTTTTCCAGGGCGCCGAAGATTTCGTGCTTCAGATGGCGGCGGTCGTAGTGCGCCGTGAGGGCCGCCTGATCGTCTTGGTTTTTCTTTGGCTCTTTCATTTTGTTTCTCCTTTGCGTTTTCCCAGGCCGGCCAGGGCCACCACCAGCCCACCGGTCAGGATCATGGGGTGGATCGGCCAGCGGTCGGAGAGGTAGCCAAAGGGCAGGTTGGAGAGCGCGATGCCCAGGATCACCGCCGACACCGTGAGCGACACCCGCACCATGTCCGAGCCAAATTCGGCCTGCAGCACGGGCAGCACCGGCTGGGTGATGTAGATGTTCAGGAAGGCCGCCGAGACCAGGGCAAACACCCCGGCCTGGAGGCGGAAGGTGTTGGGCGTGGCGGTGGTCGCTGGTGTGGCGATGGGACCTCTCCCGGTCGGCGCGTCGTGCTACCGTCCGATGTCGCGGTTCTGGGCCGCCCCGTTGAGGCCCGGGTGGGCGATGGGCAGCAGCGTCAAGGTGGCCGTGGCCGCCAGCGTCTCCAGGCCCTCTTTTATATTGAAGACATCCGAGCGGCAGACGATCAGGGTGCGGCCGGCCTTGAGCACCTGGCCCCGGGCGATGAGCGCCTCGCCCGTACCCGGCGCCATCAAATTGATCTTGTACTCCACCGTGAGCACCTCCTGGCCCGCGGGCGTCAGGGTCAGGGCCGCGTAGCCGCCGGCATTGTCGGCGATGGTGCCGACGATGCCGGCATGGAAGTAACCGATCTGCTGGGTCAGTTCCGGTTTGAAGTTCAGGGAGATGTCGCACCGCCCGGGGGTCACGGCGTTCAAGGTGGCGCCGATCAGGCGCATGAACGGCTGGCCGTAGAAGCTGGCCCGCACCCGGTCGGCATAGGCCGGGTCCACGGCCTTAAAATCTGGATTCATGCTAAAAACCCCATCCTTTGAAACCTTCCAGCGTGGCCTGGCGCACCCGCCACTGGCCGCCGTCCTGGGTCAGGTCGAGTTTGAGCTGGTAGAGATCGGCCTTTTCGCTGGCCAGCTCCAGCCAGCGCTGGGGATCGTCGTAAAGTTCTTTGAGCCCCGGGATGTCGTAATCCCGGCGCACGATCATGAAATGGATCACAGCCGCCGCGCCGGTGGCGCCCTCGGCCAGCGTCACCGCCGGACGCGGGTAGCGGATGTCGAAGTCGCCATAGTGCCGGAAGGCGGCGAAGAGAATGCCCCGCACCTGGGCGGCGCTGCGATTGCCGGGATTGGCCGTAAAGTCTTTCACGGTCAGGGCCATCAGGTCGCCGATGGCATGCTGCTCGGCCAACTCGGCACCCTTTTCGATCATCGCGCGTACGGCCTGGGCTTGATCCTTGTCGCCGCAGCCGACCATTGCCGCCGTCAGCAGCATGAGCACGAAAGTCGATCGGATGATGTCGCCCATGGGCCGCCTCCTTCCCTTCGGCGCATGCCGGTTCAGGTTGCGGCGACCGCCCCCGGGGAAGCGGTCGCCGATTGGATCGGCATTACTTTATCGTAATGGCCTTCCTGTCCAGCAGGATATTGTTCTGGCCCAGCATATAGCGCACCTCGTAGGTGCCCGGCTCGTCGGGCGCTTGGAGTTTGGCCGGGTTGCCCCTGTGGGCGTAAACATAATGGATATACGCATCGTCGGCTTGGTCGGGTTCGGCGATGGAGATGAAGTCGGGTTTGTAGCCCGGTCCTTCCCACTTGACCTCGAAGAGCGCCTTGGCCGCGGCCGAGGCAGGTGGCGTGACCGTGGCCGTCACCGGCTTGATGGTGACGGGCATTTTGGCCAGCATTTTGTTTTCCTGGCCCATGACGTAGCGCACTTCAAAGCTCCCCGGTTCGGAGGGGGCCTGCAGTTTCAAGGGCGAGCCCTGCCGGGTGTAGGTGTAATAAATGTACTGGCCCTCCTCTGCATCGGGCTTGGCGATGGAGATATAGTCGCCCTTATAATTGGGGCCTTGCCATGAAACCTCGATTTGGTTGGCAGCAGCGACCTCGGCCGGGACCTGGACAGTAGCGCTCACCGCCTTCAAAACGATGCTGGCTTTGGCCAGCAGCTTGTTGTCCTGCCCCAGGATGTAGCGCACCTCGTAGGTCCCCGGGTCCGAAGGCGCCTGCAATTTCAGGGGCGACCCCTGCTTGGTATAGGTGTAGTACAGATAGCCGCCCGGCTCCTGGTCGGGTTCGGCGATGGAGATGTAGTCGGGGCCATTGTTGGGCCCTTGCCAGGTCACCTCGATCTGGCTGGCCACGTCGGCCTCGGCCGGGGCCTGCACGCCGGCGGTTACCGCCTGGATGGCGATGGGCGTCTTGGCCAGCAGTTTGTTGCCCTGCCCCAGGATATAGCGCAGCTCGTAGTTGCCCGGTTCTGCGGGGGCCTGCACCTTTAAGGGCGACCCCTGCTTGGTGTAGGTGTAGTGCACATAGCCGCCCGGCTCCTGCTCGGGTTTGGCGATGGCGATGTAGTCGGGTCCATTGTTGGGGCCGGTCCAGGTGACGGCGATGGGGGTGGCCACGTTGGCCACCGGCGGAGCCTCCACGCTGGCGCCGACCCCCTTGATCTCGATGGCCGCCTTGGCCAGCAGTTCGTTGCCCTTGCCCATGATGTAGCGCACTTCATAGGCGCCAGGCTCGGACGGGGCTTGTACTTTCAGAGGCGAACCCTTGTTGGTATAGGTGTACCCAATATAGCCGGCCGCGGGCTGATCGGGCTGGGCGACGGAGATGTAGTCGCCGGCATAGGCCGGCCCGGTCCACTGGACCTCTATGGGGGTAGCCACATCCGCCGCCGCCGGGGCCTGCAGCGTGGCCAGCACCGGGGTGACCTTGATGTCGGCGCGGCCGATCACCTTGTTGCTCTGGCCGTGGACGTAACGCAGTTCGTAGTCGCCCACCTTGCCAGGGGCGGTAAAGACGGCCGGATTGCCGAGCTTGGTGTAGGCATAATCCAGGTGGTGCTCGTCTTTGGACTCCTTTTCGACGATGGTGACGAAGTCGTCGCGGCTGTCAGGGCCTTCCCACTGCACCGCGATGCTCGATCCGGCCGGCACGCTGGGCGGTCCGTTCAACTTGGCCGTGCCCGGGTCTTCCACCACGGGGGGCGGCGGGGCCTGGACCTCTTCCAGGGTTTTAAAGAGGGCCTCGCGCAGCTGTCCGGCATTGTCGGCTGCCAGGAAAAGGCCGCCGGTCTTGTCGGCCAGGCACTTGAGGCGTCCCTGGTCTTCCTTGGCGATGTCGAAGCCGATCACATGCACCGTAAAATCCACGCCGCTCATGGCCAGTTCGGCCGCCAGGGCGCAAGGGTCGACATCGCAGCTCTCGATGCCGTCGCTCACCAGAATCACGGTGGCTTTCTCTTCACTGTAGCGCAGGGCCACGGCCGCCTGGCGCACCGCGTCGCTCAAGGGGGTCTTGCCCTTGGGGCTGAGGCCCTGGACCTTGGCCTTCATGGTCGCCGCGTTGTGCGGACCCACCGGAATCACCAGCTCGATATCCTTGCAGTCCCCCTTGCGGCGGTGGCCGTAGACCATCAACCCGGTCTCGAAGCCGGCCGGCACCGCGGCCGCCAGTTCGGACATGACCTCCTTGGCGATGTCGATCTTGGCCCGGCCGTCGATCTGGCCCCACATGGAGCCGGAGGCATCGAAGACCAGCATCATGCGGGCCTTGACCGGCCCGGCCGCCTGGGCCGCTCCGCACAGGATTAAAAACAGAGCGACCCAACCGGCCGCCCAGGGAAAACGACGCATTTGCCTTGGCATTACCCACCTCCGAAGTTAGACGCAGTCACCGCATTCAGGTTGTTGTGGCATCCGTAACGAATCGGTAATAAGTTGACGAAACGCAGGGGGAGTATCGCAAAGCGGCCGGGGGGTGTCAATCACGGTATTGCCCCCAATCGTACGCATACTAGTACCTGGGCTGCCCCTCGGGTCCGGTCGATCTGCTGCAAACCATCGAACACCTCATCGGGCTCAAACAGCGCCCCATGGAAGAGACGGCCCGGATCACGGCTGCCAATGCGCGACGCTTCTATGATCTTCCCTGTAACTGCCCATCAAGGGAAATGCTTTCCTGCCCGATCGATCTTGACCCCTTCCCGCAGCGCGGCCGACAAGAACGCGCATTCGTACAACTCCTGTCCGATGAACACCAGGCCGATGATAAACAGCCAACCGGCGCTCCAGTAGAGGCTGGCCGACCAGGCCGCGGCCGTCAGGGCGATCACCAGCCAGCGGATGCCCCGCAGGACGAAAGCGGCGCAAAGGTACTCGCCGGCATAGCGGCGGGCTGTGCGGAAGCGTTGGATGCTCAATATCAGGGAAAGGCCGGCCACGCCCGCCAGCGCCGCTGAAAGCGCGGGACTCAAGGCGGATTCATATAGAAATGTCATATGATTACCTCGCTTTCTAATGGGGGTTCACGCTTATTGCGGTATACCGTCACAGTAGACACCATCGCCCGACCGTTCAAGCCGTTGAATGTCTATCGGTAAATTTAACGGCTAAAGTCCTCCAGCAGAGAGCCGATAACCGGATCTAGGAAGAACCGTTGAACTTCGCCTCGACGGTTTCCCGATGCATCGTATTTCGTTGCGGAAACGGATACTTGGGCGGAAACTGAACCTACCGACAGGAAGGAGGAAAAACATGCTGTTAATGAACAAGGGCGGCAAAGTCTATGACGTTCCCGAGCAGATCGCCGCGCAATATGTCGCGACCCAGTGGAGCGGCTCCCGGGAAGAGATCGGGGACATGTTGAGCACGCTGCAAAAACCGGCTTCGGGGACCCTCGAATTTGACTGCGGCTGTTGCTGCGCGTACGCCAACTATTGCCCCAACCGATAGGCTTTGCGTTCACGATTCGCGCATCCTGCCGGGATATCGGCCGCGCCCGGTATCCCGGCAGACGTTGTCGATCCGCTTTGCTCACCAGACCTTTAAAACCGGAAAGCGAAGAGCTCAACCCATGCAGCCGAAGGAACCCGTCTTTACCGATATCGCCGGTGTCACGTTTCAGTTGATCACCGCTTGCAACCTTTCCTGTGAATATTGTTTCCAGGATGCCTGCAACGTTGCGGGCGCGCCCGCAGGCGAGACCCAGAAGGTCGTCGATCCGCGCGAAACCGCCGCACACGTCATCCAGTTTTTACGCTTGAGCAACCGGGAGCTGGGGGTGGTCTTTTCCGGCGGCGAACCGCTGCTGGTCCCCATCGAATGGTACCAGGCTTTTTTCCAAATCGTCGATGACTACCTGCAGGCCTCCGGAAAAACGGTGGAGTACTCCATCCAGACCAATATATCGATCCTGCGGCCGGCGATCATGGCGCTGTTCAAGAAGCACAAGGTGCATTTTTCGGTGCATTACGACGGCCTGCTGGATGACCCCAAGCTGCTCTCCCAGAAACGCCGGGACAATATCGCCACCCTGCGCGCCAACGGGTTTGCGGTAACGGCCCTGGTGGTCGGCACCGTGCCCTCCTTGCGGGCCTTGCCCGAAACCATCGCTTTTTTCAAGGAACAGGGCATTCGCTTTTTCCGCCTCAACTTCGTCTCCAGCGAAGGCCGGGGCCACCAGGTCTCCCAGATTCCGCCCGTGCTCAGGGCCGAGATGGAATTCGAGGCCGCGTTCCTGGCCTCGCAAAGCGACTTTGCCACCCGTGACAACGTCATCTTGAACAAGTTCCATTTGTACTACAACAACGTCATCCTTGGCCAGGCCTACAATCCCAACCCGCGGCCGCAAATGTGCCTGGCCGGCAGCGCCTCGGCCTATGTCGGCGCCGATGGCCTGGTCTATCCGTGCAGCTTTTTCACCCACATCACGGGCCCCATGGCCGAGGTCAAAGCGTTGCCGGCCTGCCTGGAAAGCGGCGCCAAAGCCATCGCGCTGTGCACGACGCCCAATTCGTACTACGACGAGGCCTGCCGGCCGTGCAGCGCGCTGCCCATCTGCGGCGAGTACTGCGCCCTGTCGCCGGTCAGCGACACCAACTTCATGGCATCGTTTTGTACGGCCCAGCGCACGCTGCGCGACCTGATGGACAAGAACGCGGTGCTGACCGAGCTGATCGCGAAACGGTTCATCGAACACAAACTGGCCCATCCCGCGGATATGCCCAAAACCTGCGGCGTGCGCAGCTAGTCGCCATGCACGCCCCAGCCGAGCGGCTGTTCGACAAGAACTTCAACCTCATCCTGGCCGGCCAGGGCACGGCGCTGCTCGGCAGCACGCTTTACTATGTCGTCCTGGTGCTTTTTCTGAAGCACATGACCGGCTCGGCCGCCATGATCGGGGTGGTGGAACTGCTGGCGTTCCTGCCGTGGGTGTTGCTGGGGCCGCTGGCCGGCGCCCTGGTGGACCGCGTCAACCTCAAAACGGTGATCGTCTGGAGCTATGCCCTGCGCGGCCTGCTGATGCTGCTGCTGTTTGTCTTCAGTTCGGCCTATTTTCTCGATCTGGCGGCCATCGACCTCGGCTTCGCCCGATGGCATTTTACTTCCGCATTTCCTCTCACGCTCTACGTCGTGTTCGGCGTGACCGTGGGCATGGGCACCATCGATGCCGCCTTCAACACCGCCATGTACACCATCATCCCGGTCATCCTGGACAAGGCGACGGTGCAAAAGGGCAATTCGCTGATGCAGGGCGCCAGCGGCGTGTTGAGCATGGCCGGCAATGCCCTGGGCGGGCTTTTCTTCAGCGCTTTCGGCGCCGCGCCGGCCTTCCTGCTCAACGGGGTGTCCTACCTGGCCGCCGCCGCGGCCAGCCTGTTTCTCTCTGTGGGCGCTCAGCCTCCCGGGGGGCGGCGCGCCGCCGCCCGCCGGCATTTTTTCGGGGATGTCAAGGAGGGGTTTGTCTTCATCCTGGCCAACAAGGGGCTCAGGAACCAGGCCATCGTCTATGCGCTCTCCAACCTGCTCTTTCCGGCAGTGATGCTGGCCTTGCCGTTTCTGGTGGAAGAGGTGCTGAAGCTGGGCGATGCCTATTACGGCTATCTGATGAGCGTGCTGACCTTCAGTTCCATCGCGGGCTACTTCGGTTACGGCTGGCTCGAAACCACGGACACGCAGAACTACCGCGTGATCTGCGCGATCTTCGTCATCGAAGCCTTGCTGTTTTTGGCGCTTGCGCTTACCACGAAGGTCTATCTAGTGTTCGGGTTGCTCGCCCTGCTGTCCATCTGCATGGCGGTCTCGCGGCTGATCAACACCTCCATCAAACAGAAGGTGATCCCCCGGGAGTTCCGCGGCCGGGTCTTCGGCACCCTGGATTCCATCAACGGCGGCCTGGTGCCGCTCTCGCTGGCCCTGGGCGGGGTCGTCATCGACCTGCTCGACAAGAACATTCAATCGATTTTCTTCGGGATCTTCGTCTTCTACGCCCTGCTGGCCGGCGCCTTTATCCTGGACCGATCGATCAAAGGCTTCTATTTGAGCGCCCCCTCGACCTGATCCATATCGATCACCGTGACGATGGCGCGATGGCCGTCGTTGAAGTAGACCAGGTGCTTCTGCCGCAGATGGTCCAGGGCCGCGCGCACGGCGTCGGCCTCCGTCGGATTATCGCCGTCCTGGGCCAGGGCCGCCAACAGCTCCTTCAGGTCCAGGATTTCGGCCTGCGTGCGGCGCAGGATGCGGTACTCCAGGTCGCCGAGGGCCAAGGCGGCGAGCAGCTCGGCGTCGAAGAACTCCCGGTAGACCAGCGCGCCGTTTTCCACGCAGAGTGTGTAACTGTAGCGGTGATCGTAGTAAAAGCGATCCAGCTTGGCGAACACTTCCCAGAGCGGGCCGGGTTTGGCCGCGAAGTCGAACAGCGCGAAGCGGTCCACGCCGGCGGTCATTTGCTTCGGCAGCAAATGGAATAGCGTGTTGTCGTCCCAGCGGATCAAGGCCTCTGGGGCCAGCATGTCGTAAAAGGCGGAATGCTTGGCCACTCGCAGCGGGATCAGGTTGTGGGCGAACAGATGGCGGTCGAAGTAAAAGCGCAGGAAATGCAGGTTGTCGATGCTCTCCAGGACATCCTCATCCGTTTCGCCGATGGCGCCGCAGATGATGTTGGCCGACGGCAGTTTGATCTTGTACTTGTGGGCGAACTTGACGAAGAAGAGGTTGTCTGAAAAATTGTTGCGCTTGCGCATCTTCTTGAGCAAGCCGTCGGAAAGGGCCTCGTAGCCGAAGTGCACCCGGGCCAGCCCGGCCTGGAAAAGCTTTTTCATGAGCGCCGGCGCGAAGTTTTTGGGGATGACTTCGGCGATCAATTGAACATTGCGGCTCCGGCGCAGGGCGATGAGATCGTCGAGCATGGTTTCCAGTCGGGCCAGGTCGTTGGCCACGATGTCGTTGTCCATGAAGGCAAAATAGGTGGTGTCATATCTGTCCAAAAGGTGACGTATCTCGGCCTGCAATGCGGCCGGATCTTTTTTGCGCTGCTCGTACCCCTCGGCGTAGACGCAGAAGCGGCAAGCGTTCCAGGTGCACCCCCTGCTGGACTCCAGGGGCAGGATGGCCGGAAGCTGCGTGAGGCCCGCTTGGGCGCGGTAATGGAAGTAGTCGTCGTAGTCCGGGAAGATGCGGCTGTTCAGGTCGAAGCAGGGGCTTTGGGTCGCAGACGAACCGACCACGGCCCCCGCGTAACGATACAGCAGGCGTGGCACGGCGGCAAAGTCCCGGGCCGGGGCATCGAGGGCCTGGCACAAGGCCAGCAGCGGGTATTCGCCTTCGCCCCAGATGGCGAAATCGAACTCCGGGCAGATCCGCAGGAGCGCTTCGGCCTTGTCGCGGTTGCGCAGGCCGCCGAGGACGATTGCCGCCTGGGGAAAATGGCTTTTAATGTAGCGCGCCAGAACAACGCCCGGAATCCACTGTTCGTACTTGCAGGAGATGCCGAAAAGCAGCGGCCCGTCCGTGGCTTGGCCGGCGAGCGCCTGGGCCACCGCAGCCTCCAGCAAGCGCCGGGTGCCGGTCAGGTAATCGCTGTTGTCGTTCAACTTGTCGCGCAAGGGCAGCCGCGCCTTCATGAAGGCGTTGAGCTTGCTCTGGGTCAGCGTGTCGCCGCAGTCGTCGGCGATCAGGTAGAGATAGGGCAGCAGGGTGTAATCGATGGCATCGGTATCCCTGTCGAAGGCCGGCAGCAGACGGTCCAGCAGCAGATTCCAGTAGATCACCGTGGCCGGAACGCCGTGATGGGTCAGAAAGGCCTTGAGCACCGAGAGCGCCGCCGAGGGCGTATCCAGGCGGGCCGGCGGCAATGCGTTGAGGATGACGTTCAACTATATTCCTTTCCTACCATTTGCGCCGCATGAGCTCTTCGCGCTTGGCCTTGAACTCCGCGGCGTCGATCAAGCCTTCTTTTCGGAGTCCCTCGAGCTTGCGCAAGCGGTCCATGGGATCTTCCCGCTCCGGAGAGGCGCCCGCGGGATCGGTGTCGCGCTCCACGCGGATCATGGCCAGGCCGCCCTTCCTCATGCTCAGGGCGCCGGCAACGATGATGCCCAGGCAGACGATCGCCCAGAAAATCCCGAAAAGCACCAGCACCGCCATTTCCACGCCCTCATCCTGGCCGATGAGGATGAACATGGCGCCGCCGAACACCAGAAAGCACACGCCCATCACCACGCTGATGATGCCGGCCTGCCGGGTGGGTTTGACAACGTTTTTCCGGGTCGTGGCCTCGGGGTCGATGATCGGGTCCATGGCGCTGCCTCCTCTTTTCAAAAGATCTAGCCCCGGTGGGCGCTATGCCAGGCCGCCGCTCCAGGCCTGGCGGTTCAAGAAATCACTTCTGACCGGGATTCACCATCCGGCCCATGAACAGCAGCGTGCCGGTGGCATCGTGGCGGATGAAGAAGAGAAAGGGATGGTCGGCGCGGAACACTTCGGCCGGCGCCGGCATGCTCTTGGTGGCCATCTCCACGGCCGTGGCGGCCGCCGCCTCGGTGCCCTCCTCGTTGACTTCCACAACGGCCTTGTGCTTGACCTGGGAAATGTAGAGTTTGCCCTGGGGCCAGCCCATGCCCCGGAAATCGGCGCGCTCCATGTCGAATGCATCCTGCATACCCAATTTTTTCAGGGGCGCCGCCAGGTCATAGCTCGTTTCGAGCTTGAACCTGGGCAGATAGAGCATCACCTTTTGCGGCCGTTGCCCGTCCAGCGCGTTCAGCCATTGCTCCAGGTTCTGGGAGGTCATTTTGGCTTCCAGGGCGCCCAGACCGTCCACCTGTCTGGGCAACAGGACCACCATGGAGAGCGCTTGGCCCTTGTACGGAATGGCGATGGCCTGGAAATCCTCCTGGGACAGGAGCTTGAACGTCTCCTTCTGGTGCATCAGGGGCACGTTGACCGCATCGGCGGCCGACCGCTTGAAAGGGGCCTCCTGGGTGCGGCTTTTCTCGAACTGGCGCTCCCAGACGCCTTTGAAATAGATGGCGTTCAGGATCACGCAGACCGAGTCGGGATTGAGCTCGTCGAGGATCTTTACGATCTTGGCCTCGGTCTTCTGCTTGACCCAGGCGTTGATGGCGCCCAGATCTCCCGGGAAGATTTCGGCGTCATAGTTGTCTTCCAGAATCTGCTTGTACTCCCGGCTCACGTCGCCGCCGGTGAGGATCAGCGCGTTGGCGATGTTCAGCTTCTGGCCGCTGCGGTCCATGCCGTCCGCCAGCGTCGCGTTGAGCGCCTTGAAGGCCGGATGCAGTTGGCTGGGATCGAGTTGGAAATGCAGGGCCGCCTTCATCTCCCGGGCCGTGTTTTCGCGCGCGCCGCCATAGGTCATGGCCAGGGCCGAGGAGATGCTGTAGGGCGAAAAGAAAGTGTTGCGGTCCGCTTCGACCAGTTGGCCGTAGAGTTGTTTCGCGAAGGCGGTATTGCCCTGGGCCAGGGTCTCCTGCGACGGTGCTTGCGGGGCGGCCGTGGCTTTGGCCGGGGCGCAGGCGGCCAGACAGAGAACGCCCAGGAGCAGCGTCGATAAGGTCAGGCATACGCTCTTCATTTTTTGTTCCTTTCCAATCGATTAGGTTCAAAGCCGAAATCAGTTTAGTTGGGTAATGCCATTCTTTCAAGCACATCGTACATCCCCTTGACGCCGCGTACGACCTCGGCATAGAGTTCTGCAAGGCCACGAGGAGGTAGGACATGCTGAAAATATTCAGGAAAAATTTTGGGGCGGCGCTGCTTGCATGCCTGCCGCTGTTCGTCTGGGCCGCTTGCGCGGGGGCCCCGCCCGAAGGTGGGACCCCGGTGGCGACCGCCGCGGCGCCCGGCCAGGAGTGGGAAGGCTTTGTCTCCCAGCAAAAAGAGGCGTTCATCCAGGTGGTGGTCGGCCCGGAGGAGTGGACCGCGCTCTGGCAACGCGCCTTGGACCAGCCGGCGCCGGCGGTGGATTTCGAGCGCCATGCGGTGGCCTGCGTCTTTCTGGGGCATTCGGCGCCCTGGCTCTACGCCATCGCTTTTGGCGAGCCCCAGGCGCGCGGCACCACCCTGGTGATCCCCTACGGTCTGGCCGACATGATCCTTGAACTGAGCGGCCCCTTCAAGGCCGGCGGGCAATACGCCATGAAGGTGGTCGAAAAGCGCAAGGGCTATGGCCTGACCCTGGAAGAGACGCTCTATTCCCATCCGCCCATTCGATAGAAATGAGGCCCCATGCCCCTGTCCCCTTCAAATCCCCGACGCCGTTCGAGCCACAGCCTCTTCATTGGGATCGCGGTGTTGCTGTTGTTGCTTGGCGGCATGGTGATCGATCCCCAGGCCGGTCTCATCTGCTTTGGTCTGGCCGGGATGTTCAGCCTGATCCCGCTGCGGTCGGCGCGGGGCTGGCCCCGGTACGTTTCCATCGCTTTGCTGACGATCGCCCTGCTTCTGGCGGTTGCCACGTTTCCCGCGGCACGCCGGCAGCACGACGCTTATAAGGACAAGGCCACCAGCGGCGCGCACACCCCAACCCCTGAAAAGCGAGCACCATGAGGACGAACTTTGCCAAGAGATTTCTGCGGGCAGCCGGCTGCATCGTCGCGCTGCTCGTCTCCGCCAGTGCCTGGGCCGACGCGCCCCAAAAACTGAGCCTTGACCTTTCGGCGCCCATCGAGCTTGCCTACCTGATCGAGTATCGCCAGTTCAACGTGGAGCGTTTGGTGCTCGTTTCCGGATCGCGGCCCGCCCATGACCAGGCCGGCAAGAGCACCCGGGTGCACGGGAAGAAAAAGAGCGATGCGGACTGGCTGCTGGTCAATGGCCCTATCGCCATATGGGTGACGGGCCTGGCCGGACCGGGCCACCAGGACCCGCTGATCCTGCGTGCCCGTCTCGAAGAGCAAGACGGCACCCTCGGGCTGCGCGGCTACCAGTTGATCAAAATCGGCGTGAAGGAGGAGAAGCGGGCGGTCCTGCATCCCGGCGAATACCTCTATTATGATTTGCCCGGCTCCAAAAGCAACAGCAGCCAGGTCGAACTATCGGCCGGTTCCGTGCAGATCGTCCATTTGGACCCCTTTAGCGGCGTCATTCTGCAGGCCGTGACACCCGGCACAACCCGCATGCAGATCTACACCCAATGGTGGCAGGATGCCGAGCGCAAGTTTCTCGCGGAATATGAGATTGTGGTGGAGTAAGGCCCAGCGCGCCCAGCGGGTGTACCATTAGATGGCCACCGCATTGGTTATGAGTCGATAGAACGGTAAATAATTACGTTCAAAACGTAATGGCAAGCGATATCGATTCTTTACTTTTCGCTTTTCTCTTCGGCGGCGTCCGATTTCGGCAAAATGGGCTCGACCAACTGAAAGGGCGCCATCACGGTGCGCTCCATGATGCCCAGCAGGCGCGAGCCGACGGCTTTGGGTGACATGGGGAAGATTTTGGGATTGGTGAGCGGGCCTTTGACTTCTACGGGCACGGCCACCAGGGTGCCCTTGAGTATCTTGCCTACTATGGGAATACGCTGCAGCACGGCATCGGCCGTGGTCAGGGGCGATACCAGCACAACGATGGCCACCTGCTGGGTCGTCAGATCGACCTTGCCTTCGCCCACCAGATTAATGGGTTTGGAGGTCATCTTGGCCTCCTGCAGCTCGGCCACGCCGTCCTGGATCAGAAGATCGAGATCGATGAGCTTGAAAGGCAGGTCGTTTTCGGCCAGATCGAGCCCCTCGCCGCGCACGATGTTGTTGACCGAGAGAAAAGAGAGCAGGTTGGTGAACAGGCCCGCCCGGCCGACGTTGATAATCCGGCCGTCGCGGGCGCTCAGGCGCAGTTCGCCCCCCAGGCTGGCCAGCAGATCGGGCAGGTTGCGACCGGTGGCGGAAATCTGCCCCTGGATGTCCAGGAGGCCTTCGATGCGCTCGGTGGAGGCGCCGCCGGCCAGGCAGCCGCCGGTATATTGGACGCTTTGGCCTTGGGAGTCCGGTTTTACTTCCAGGCGCAATCCCTGGTCGTTCCAGACCATGCGGCCCACGGTGGAGATGCCGCACAGGTCGGCCTGGGTGACATCGAGCACGGTTTGACCCTGGGATAAGGTGGCTTTGGCCCGCACCGGTTCCCACCGATAGTCACCATAAACCAACTGCGCGATGGCCACCGATATCCGGCCGTTGACATCCAGGCCGGGCTTCTGGGAAGGACCCTTCTTGGTGTTCGCGGGGGCCCTGCTTTTAAACAGGGGCACCAGCCGTCCCAGGTCCAGGCGGTCGGCGGAAAGCACCAGGGCCGGTTCCCATCGGCCGATTCCCAACAGGATCGTGCCGTTGAGCGCGGTGCGTTGCACGGCGCAGGCCAGCGTCAACCGCTGGATATCCAAGCGTGTGTCGCCGGGCTTGGCCGCCGGGGTCTTTCTCAAACTGAACCGGCCGTCGCCAAGGGTGACCGGCGCGGATATTTGGGGCGATCTTAAGGTCAGGGTGTCGAAGGCGACGTCGCCTTGAAATTGCCACGGGCCGGGGCTGCCCGGCGAGCCGCTGATGGCAAAATCGCTGAGACGGAGCTCGCCTGCCATGGATTGGAGGCCCGCGGTCTTGGCCTGCAGGCTGGGCAGGGCGCTCAGCCAGGGGAAGAGTTCATTGCCCGAGAGGCTGGCTGCGCGGCCTTGGAGCGTGAGTTCAGAGGCCGGTTGCCAGGCGATGTGGCCGCCGACCGCAGCCACAGAAGTGGCGCCCATGGCGGCATTCAGGTCGCGAAAATGGATCTTACCGTCGCTGTAGACCAGCTCCGGTCCCTTGATTTGGACGGGCAGGGGCAGACGGTCATAATGGGCGCTCAGCGTGATATTCTGTGCGTCCACATGCACCTGCAGCTCCTGTAAGCTGCCGCCGAGGCGCAGCGTGCCGCTGGCCCGACCCTGGGTCTGGCCGACGCGCGCCAGCTCGGCCTGGGCCTTTTCCGAGGGGATCACCTTGCGCAAGAGTCCGGGCAGGTCGGCCAGGTCGGCCTTGAAATCCAGGGCCAGGTCGATGGGCCGGGGCGGGTCGGCCAGGCCCACGCTGAGAGCCGCGTTGCTGGCCTGGATGCCACCATGGCGGGCCGTGGCCCCGGGCGCCACGGTCAACACCCCCGCTTCGAGTTTCCAGGCACCGTTGACCTCGGCCAGGGCCAACTGCACCCCCGGCACAACGATATGGGCCCGGGAGGCCTTGCCCGCCAGGTGCAGGTTGCGCATGCGCCCCAGATCGCGCCACGTTTTTCCGGAGGCGTGCAGGGTCATCTCTTCCAGGTTTCCGCCACCCACAATCTCCCAGAGCCCCCAGGGACGGCCCTTGCCGGCCATGGTCACCATGTCGGCGCGCACCGCGGTGGCGTCCGTGTCGCGCAACTGCGCATCCAGCCGCAGGGGAGGCGTGTCTCCCGCGCTGCTCCAATCCCATTCCAAGTTGCCTGCCAGATGCAGCCGGGGCTGTTCGAGTTGCAGCCGGGTAAGGGTGGCCCGCAGGCCTTGATGGGTCAGTTCGGCGTTGGCCTCCACCAGGAGTTGGCGGGCACGCACCCGGTTCGCGCCCCGGGTCAGAGTCACGGCCGGCAGCTCGGTGCGCAGGTTGGCTCTCAGGTTTTGCAGGCCCTGGGTTTCAAAAGCCAGGTGCAGATCGCCTTCCACCTGGAGCGGGCTGGGTTCGATGGGTTGGGAGGGCATCTCGTCAGACGATTCACCGAGCCGGATGCCGTTGAATTGGATTTCACCGTTGCCGTTCAGGGTGCGGCTGTCTAATTGGGCCGTAATCTGGAAGCGCTCGAACAGATCCGAAGCGCCCTCTATGTCCAGGTGCAGGCGGCCGCTTTTTTCGGCCAGAGAAAGGACCAAATCTTCGAAGTGCGCCAACGGGGTCGCCCCGCGTTGGAGCGTAATCTCACCCTGGTCCAGCAGCACCTGGGCGTACTGCGGCAACCGGGCCAGGGCTGCGGATAGGCGCGCGTTCAAATTTTCGCTATGGGTGCCCGGTTTCTGTTTGCTCTGTGGCGCGGCGCCGTTGGGCAGCTCGATGATGGCATTGGGCGCCTGCACCCGGAGGGTGGCAAGGCGCAGGCGGCCGCCCAGCAAGGGGAGCAATTGGGGGTGAAAGGCCACCTCCTCGGCCTGCAGCCGTACCCGGCCGGGCAAGGCGTAACGGGCCTGGGTGGCCACCACGGCCGGCAGCGGCAGCAGGGCCAGGCGCAGGTCGGCGAAGTCGATGCTGCCGTAGGTCTCCGGGTCCAGGCGCGCCTGGATCTTGCCCTTGAGGAGCGTGCCGTCGACCAGCAGTGGCAGCAGGAAATGGAGCAGCGTCACCAGCAGCATGCCGGCGGCGGCCGACCAGAGGCTCCAGCGGGTGATCTGTTTGAGGGCGGTTATAAGATTTTGAGCCATAGCAGGCGTGCCGGCCGCTCCTGGGTATTTTTCCACTGGCTGGGGATGTCCCGGCTCAGGAAGACGATATCGCCGGGCCCGACGGCATGCACCGTCTCCTTGATGGTGACCTCCAGCTCGCCTTCCAGCAGATAACCGAACTCTTCACCCTTGTGGGAAAAGAAATGGCCGCCCAAGCGCTTGCCCGGGGCGATCTCGAGCAGGTAAGGCTCGACGCCGGCGCCTAAATCCAGGGGCAGCAGTTGCCGGCCCTCGATGCCGCCCTTGGCCAGTTGAGGGAAGTGCACCCGTTTGCCTTCGCCGGAGAAGACCGCGGGCTTTTCGGTGGTGCCGTTGGCGTGGAAGAAATAGGCCACATCCACGCCCATTACCTGGGCGATCTTGATCAGGGCCGGCAGCGACGGATAGATCTGGTTGCTTTCGACCTGGGAGATGGTGCTGGGCGTGACCCCCACCATGGCGGCCAGCTCTTTCTGGGAAACCCCCTGCTTGGCCCGCAGGGCTTTGAGCCGCCCGCCCAGGTCGATCTTCTCGGAGATGGGAAGATCGGTATCGAACCCGATCTTGATGCCGTCGGCCCAGAAGAACTCCGGTTTGTCCAGGGAGCCGGGATGGCGGTTGTGGGCTTTGAGGATCGTCAAGGCGCTTTTGCCCCGGCGGATGCCCAGCTCGATGGCCACCTGGGCGATCTGATTGATATGGGCCTTGAGCCGTTGGCTGTGGGCCCCCTTTTCGATGATCCAGTAGGCGATGGTCTCCAGCTCGTAGAGCCGCGGGCAGGTGCGCGAATAAAATTTCAAAATACTCTCTTCGCCTTCCCACAGATCCTGCATGCCGGTCAGGCTCTCGAAGACGAAGCGCACATCGCCCTTGAGCTTCTGGTGGATGCCGTAAATGGCTTCGGCCACGCGGTCCGGCTTGGCCGGCTCGTTGACCTTGACGATCTGGTAGGGCCACTGGGCGCCGTTCATCTCGTAGAACTTGGAGAAGACCGCCGAGCCGTCGCCTTTGCCGTGGGTGAAGCAATCCAGGAAGGTCATGTGGGGGCTTTGGGCCAGGGGGCCCAACTCCTCCAGCAGACTCTTCGGCGAACGGTCGAAGGTGACGTAGATCAGCGGCTTGTTGCGCTCCTGGGATTGGCGGATGAAGTTGAGGGTAAAGGGAAAGGCCAGGCTACCGGCCTCGTCGTACCAGATGACATTGTCGCCGATGAAAAGGCCGTCCAGGCGCTGGTCCAGCGCCGGAAGCCCCGTGGAGACGCGCTCCTTTTCGCTATACATGGTCTATTCCTCGGGCCACACGTCGTTTTGCAGTTCGTTGGTCACATAGCAGAAGCGGTCCCACTCGAACTGCCGGCCGGAGATCGGGCAGCGCAGGTGAACCTTGGCCTCGCTGATGCCGACGACTTCCCAATCGCCCTGGCGTTTGCCGCCTTTGATGCGGATTTTCTGCCCCTGGGTGAAGGGGTAGGGTTCGAAGAGGGTGACGTTGAATGTTTCCATAGCAATCTCCTTGGGTTCTAAAGGCATTGCGGCATTAACCCGTTCGGGCGAATACAAGATTCGCCCCTACATTACGTCACCCCGCCCAGGAGCGCAATATCCAGAAATAGCCCACGGCCGCGACCAGCAGGGCGGCCAACGGCACGCGCATGAAGCGGTAGACCGGCAGCAGGGTGGTCTTGAAATATTCGTTGGAGAGCAGAAAGCACAGGTGCAGCGGGGAGACCAGCACCCCCACGAAACCGCTGGCCAGGGCCAGCATGAGATAGGGCAACATCAAGGCCTCTTGGCCCATCGTGTTGACCAGGGAGATCAGGATTGGAAAGGTGGTGCCCACGAAGGCGATGGTGATGCCCACCACACCGCCCACCAGGAAGGGCAGGAGCATGGCGATGGGCAGCAGGGGGATGTGCCAGCGCAGCATCTCCTGGCTGACCCGTTCCACCGCCCTGCTCTCTTCCAGGATGCCCTGGAAGATCAGGATGGCGGCCACCATGTAGACCATGCGCGCCAAAGCCGGGTCCTTGACGATCGCCCAGCGCACGCCCCAGGCCATGCGGTTGCGGCCCCAGACCCAGACGATGGCCAGCAGCAGCGCGGTCAATAGCCCCAACTCCTTGGCGATGGGACGCACACTGGGGGGCAGCACCATGGAGAAGGTCACCCCCAGGGTCAAGGCCAGCACGATGGCGGCGCCGATGGGCGCGGCTTCCTTGAGAAATGGCCAGGGGCTTTTGCGCGTCGTGTCAGCGGCGGTGTCGGCGGCGGCCACCGCGCCGCGCAAGGGCCAGTAGCCGGCGGCGATGGCCACGAGGGTCAACGGCGAGGTGTAGAGCACCAGGCGCCATAAATCCACGTCGGCCAGGGTGGTGGTGAGCAGAATGCCCGGGTAGAGCGGCCACCAGTACTCCCAGATGTGGCGGAACCAGTAGTTGATGTAGCTCAATTGGGCCGGGCTCAGACGGTGCTCGGCACCCAGGCTCTTGACCATGGGCGCAGAGAAAATGGCACCGCCGGGCATGGGCAGCAGGCCGATGAGGGCCGGAAAGAGCACCAGGTTGATCCGGGGCCGGCGGATCAACCCCCGGAAGCCGTCGAGCAAGCGTTCCATCTGTCCCGCTTTTTCCAGGGTGTGGCTGAAGACCAGGATCAGGGCCACCACGGCCGCCAGGCTGACGGTCTTGGGATGCATCAAGGCCCCCGCGGCCGCCAGCAGCAGGGCGCCGGGCGCCATGGCGAAGGCCAGGCCCAGCAGCACGGCGCCGGCCAGAAAGGCATTGCCCAGGGACCATTTGCGCTTGATGGCCAACAGCACCAGGGCGAAGACCAGCAGAATGCGCACGATGGCCGGGATGGCATCTAACCAGGCGAAACCGACAGACACGGGTCGTTTCCTTCTGTAGGGGCGACTGGCGGTCGCCCTGGGCAATAGTCGATCCGTTGTGGGGTTGATCCATTAAATGAGGGCGACCGCCGGTCGCCCCTAGGGTGCGTGCCGCGCCCGAAGCCCTGAAGTAGCATCATGGGTTGCATTGACCTGCCAGGGCCACCCACTCGTCCCGCTCCAGACTCTCTATCAGGTGCAAGCCACAGGCCGCCATTTTATGCAGCACCTCTTCCCGCCGGCCCTGGATGATGCCCGAGCAGATGAAGCGGCCGCCGGGCGCCAGGACGGCCGGCACCTGGTCGAGCAGCTCAACGATCACGTCGGCCAGGATGTTGGCCACCACCACATCGAAGCGCTCGGCCACGGTATCCACCAGATGGCCGCAACGCAGTTCGGCCTCTTCTTTGGGAATGGCGTTGAGATCCAGATTCTCCCGGGCGATGGCCACGGCGATGGGGTCCGAATCCACGCCGTTCAGGCGGCCGGCCCCCAGCTTGGCGGCGGCGATGAGCAGGATGCCCGAGCCGGTGCCCACGTCCAACACCGAATCCCCCGCCTGCAGGTGGTTTTCCAAAAGTTGGACGCACATGGCCGTGGTGGGATGGGTGCCGGTGCCGAAGGCCATGCCCGGATCGATCTCGATCACCTGCTGTCCGGGTGTCGGCGTGTACTCGCGCCAGGTGGGCTTGACCACCAGGCGTGCCGTGATCGCTTGGGGATGGAAAAAGGCTTTCCAGGATTCGGCCCAATCCTGTTCGTCCAGGGTCTGGTAGGCGATGGCGAAGCGCAGTCCCTGGTTGCGGGCCAGGTCGGCCAGGGCGCGCTCCAGTTCCGCCCGCCGGGTCTCCAGGCGCCCATCGGCCGGCAGGTAGCCGGTCACGGCCGGCTGTTGGGGCCGGGGCACGGCATCCGAGCCCCAGCCTTCGACCGGCTCCATGTGGGGGTCATCCACCACCACGCCGCTGGTGCCCAGGTTCTGAAAGATATCGGAGACCAACTCGACGGCCAGATTCTCGTCGTCGGCGACAATGGTGACTTTGGCTTCGATCCACTGCACGGTTAAAAGATCCTCATCAAGACAAAGGCGATCTCGAAATAGATGGCGATGCCCAGGGCATCGATAATGGTGGCGATGAACGGGCCGGCGGTCAAGGCCGGGTCCAGATTGAATTTTTTGAGCACCAGGGGCATCAGGGCGCCGATGAGATTGGCGGACATCAGGGTGGCCAGCAGGGCCGTGGCCACGATACAGCCCAACATCACGTTCTGGTCTTGGATAAAGACCCGGAAATAGGCCATCAAGCCCAGGGCCAGGCCCAGCGCGAGCCCCATCATCAGCTCGCGGCGAAACAGGCGGCCGAAATCGCTCAGTTCGATCTCTCCCAGGGCCATGCCGCGTACCACCATGGTGGCCGACTGGGTGCCGGCGTTGCCGCAGGTGCCCATGACCATGGGGATGAAAAAGGCCAGCGCCACCATCTGATTGATCAGGCCGGCGTTGAACTCCATGATGGTGGTGGAGATCAGCGAGGTGAAGAGCAGGATCGCCAGCCAGATGAAACGGCTCCAGAAGAGCCGGTGCAGCGGGCGCTTGAAGTACTCCTCGTCGAAGGGCATCACCGCCGAAATGCGTTGAAAGTCCTCGGTGCTTTCGGCCTCGATGATGTCCAGGACGTCATCCACGGTGATGATGCCCACCAGGCGGTTCTCCTTGTCCACCACCGGCACGGCCAGCAGGTCGTACTTGGAGATGATGGCCGCCACCTCTTCGACCTCCAGATCGTGGGGCACGCTGATGACATTGGTCTCCATGATGGCATCCAGTCCGGCGGCGGGCTTGGACATGATCAGTTCGCGCAGGGAGATGATGCCGATCGGATGCCGCGCGGCGTCGGTAATGTATATATAGTAGATGGTCTCTTTGTTGGGCGCCTGCAACCGCAGTTTTTCCAAGGCCGTGGCCACGGTCAGATGCTGGGGCAGCATGGCGTACTCGGTGGTCATGACGGCGCCGGCCGTGCCCTCTTCGTAATGCCACAAATTGCGGATCTCGTTGCGTTCGGCCTGGGCGATGAGGGGCATGATGGCTTCGCGTACATCGTCATCGACGGCCTTGAGCAGGTCCACCCGGTCATCGGGTTCCATATGCTCCACGAAGCGCAGCATGGTCTGGGCGTTGGCGGCTTCCAGGCACTCCTGTTGCGTCTCGATGGAGAGCATGGCAAAGGTTTCGATGGCCTTATGGTTACCGATCAGGGAGAGCAGCTTGACCATTTGGGACGGTTTGGCTTCACTGTCTTCCAGGGTTTCGGCGATATCGGCGGGATGCAGCGCGCGCAGGGCCTCGATCTCTTCGAGGCGCTCCTGGGCGTCGGCGATCTCCAGTACATGCTTGATGTCGAGGGCGTAAGCCATGTTGCGCCTCCTGAACGTATATGGCCAGGGCCGTTGGCCCAGCCGGGACGCTCAGGGCAGCGCCTCAGATGGTTCGTGAGGGCGTGCGCATGGGGAGGGCGTTCCCGTATCGGGACCGAACGGTGTTCGAGCGATCGATTTTGCTACGACTAGGGGGTTGCGTTTCGCAACTACCACCAGAGTCCTTTTCGTCCATGGGTTCCTCTTTAAGTCACCACAAACAATGTGCCGGACCAGCCGGCACCAAACGCATCAAGGGTCATTTTTGCAGGCGACGCTAATGCAACCCTGCCGAAAAAGCAAGCATAATTATCCGCTTGGGGCTTGTCTTAAACCCAACTTCGGTCTACTGGAAAATAGAGCGCCGACCGGCCAAAAATACCAAGGAGGAGGAATGCGGATACCTTATGTGGCCCTGGTTTCATCCGACTGGAACGAGTGTCTGGCCCCTTGCGGGCCGTTCGACGTCATCGGCTTCCATTTCCCCGAACTGGCGCCGACGGTGGCGGCGATCTTCCGGCGTTACACCGCCAACGTCATCCCCCTGGCCCAAGCCATCGACGAAGTGGCGCGCCTGCTGCCCGGACCGATCGGCATGGATCGCATGGACGCGTATCTGCGCAGTGCCTTCGCGACCTACCCGGGGGTGGCCGAGTTGATGGCCATGTGCCGCGAACGGCACATTCTGTTCATGATCAACACCACCGGCCTGCGCGGCTACTTTCAACGCGCCGTGGCGCTGCGTCTTTTGCCGCCCCTTGCCGCCCTGTCGGCCCATCCGCTGATTGCCTTCGAGGAGGGGCCGGATGCGGGCCCCTTTTATCCCCTGCGGGAGATCGCCGACAAGGCCCGCAATACGGCCGCCGCCGCCGCCCAGTTCGAGATCCCGCCGGAAAAGATCGTCCTCATGGGCGACAGCGGCGGCGATGGCCCCCACTTCCAATGGGGTGCCCGGGTGGGGGCGCGCCTGATCGGCTGCATGGTCAAAGCCTCCCTGGGCGATTATTGCCGTCAGGCGGGCATCGCCCTGCATCACCATTTCGGGCCGGTCTATGCCGCCGGGGAATCCAGGGACCCCGGGCGCGAAGCCGGGTATGATTTTCGGGAGCTGTTCAAGATCATCGAGGGCGCCGTGGCGTAAAAAACCCCTCTTCCGGCCAGGGGCGGAAGAGGGGTTTGGTGACAAGCAGCGTCAGGGCATCAATCTTCGTACTTGAAGCCCACTTCCTTGATCTCGAAGCCCTTGAAGCGGAAATCGCCGATCTCGTTGTCCATGCGCTTCTTGGCGATCTCTTCGGTCTTGTACGCCACGCGGGCGCTGACGGTCAGGTCCGGGCTGTTGACCTTCAAGCTCTGGGCCAGATGCTTCTGGAAGGCCGCTTCCATCTTGAGAATGGCGGCCGTGTCAAAGACATACTCTTCTTCGCTGGAGCTTTCGCCCTTGACTTTATTGGTGAAAAGGGTCGAGTGGTAAACCGCCTTGTCCCTGTACGAATAGGCAATGAGATAGTTGTAGGCTGTCTCCTTGGCCCAGGCCGGCGATGCGCCGATGATCATCCCCAAAGCCATAACCATCATCATCATTGTAACCTTCGTCTTCATATCTTGCCTCCATGTGTTCAGTGCGAGCCCTGATTGCAAAGCATCTTTCACCATTATGCCAGGCTTTCGGCATCAACCTTTCTTGCGCTTGCCGGAACTTTTCCCAAGATGTTCGTAAGTGGTTACAATTACAACATTTGACTCATACCATGATACAATGTGTAACACAACCCGGATGCCGATGGAGGGTCGCATCGGTGCGGTCCGGAGGTTTGGCTTGAAGGACGATGGATCGAAGGAAATTGTCTACATGCGCAAGGGCGGAGGATCTATCGGCCGTCCTATATCTTAAAAAAAGGGGTGATACAACCATTAGGTCCACGAATTGCGAGTGGCTTACAACTTTTTCCGGGGGGGATTGAAATAGCCGTGATGCAGCCCCGGAAAGGCGCGGCCAACCTCCCTGAACAGGGCCTGTACCCCCAGTGGACGGCTTTGGGGGGCGGCCTGGTTCATGATCGCAAGATAGCGCAACGGATCGAAATTCAGATTGCGCCACTGGATCATCTGGATGGGATGGGTTTGCACGAAGGCCAGCAGGGCGTCGCGCTCTTCGGGGGCATCGGTGAAGCCCGGGCAGTTGAGGTAGTTGATGGCCACGTGGGCGCCCCGCCCGAGGGCCAGGTCGACGGTGGCCAAGACATCCTGCCAGGCGTACCCTTTGGGGCGGTAGTAGGCTTCGTAGCAGGGCTGGCGCACGCTGTTCAGGCTGATGCGCACGCTGTCCAGGCCGGCCTCGATCAGGGCGGCCATTTTATCGGGCAGACTGCCGTTGGTGTTCATGTTGATGGTGCCCTGGCGGGTTTGGGCGCGGATCAGGCGGATGGCGTCGCAGAGGGTGTCGGCCACCATCAGCGGATCGCCCTCGCACCCCTGGCCGAAACTGACCACCCCGTCGGGCACGCGTTGAATATGGGCCAGCGCCACCCCGGCGATCTCCTCGGGCGAAGGGGTGAAGGCGATGCGCTCCTGGCTGCAGGGCATGGTGCCTTCGCTCTGCTGGGAGATGCATCCCAGGCAGCGGGCATTGCAGGCCGGGGAGGCGGGCAGGGGCGCTTCGTAGCGGCCCAGGAAAAAATTCTTGCCCGCCGGACAGCCGTAGGTCAGGGCGCACTTTTCCAGGTGGGCGCGCAGACGGTTGTCGGGCAGCTGGCGGCGCATGCGCTTGACGCCGGCCTTGATTTTGTCCAGGGGCATTTGGCGCAGATCCTGGCGGGGCTCGGCATCCACCTGGATGACCGCCGAACGGAACTTGCCCCGCTGCCAGCCCACGGCGCCGTAGGAGAAAAGCGGCAGGAAACCGGCCTGGGGCCGCTCTTCATAGGCGCAGGCGTGGGTGAGCATGTAGCCCGGTGAATTGAAGGCCGCCACCGGAAAGATAGCCTCGCCCGGCACATACGGGTTTTCCGGCAGGGCCTGGAGGCGCTTGCGGCCGAGGTCGTAGACCACCGGTACCCGATCGGGCAGAAACATCAACTCGCTGCCGTGGGGCAGGTTAAGGGTCTGGTCCGGCGCCAGCGGCGCCTGCAGGGGACCGTCGGCGCCCACGGCGGCATAGCCGGCCAAATCGAAAATTTCGCCGGCCGCATTGGCCACCACGGCGGTCAGGAATGGGGATGCTTTTTTCATCGCGGAACCCTTTTGTTATAGAGCGGCGCCAATCGGCTCGGATCTGCGCCCAGCAGACAGCCACCGGCAATCAGGTAATTGATCACGGTCGTGCGCACGATGCCGCGCATGCGCCAGCGGCGGGCCGAGGTGACCGCCGCCCCCGGCGCCAGGCCGATGCGTCCCAGGCGGGCCATGCGCCGCGCCAGGAACAGATCCTCGGCAATGGCCGCCGGCGGAAAACCGCCCGCCTGGTCGAACCGCTCCCGGCGCATGAAGAAAGCCTGATCGCCGTAGGGCATTCCCAGGCAAGACGAGCGCCAATTGGCGGCGCACGCGATCCAGCGCATGGCCGGATGGGCCCAGTCGGTGGCGAAGCGAAAGGCGCCCAGGGCCACCGCCGGGTCCATGAGCAGTTCGAAGAGCTGAGGCCCGAAATCAGCGGGCAGCCGGGTATCGGCATGCAGAAACAGCAGCACCCGGCCCGTGGCCGCGTCCGCGCCCCGGTTTTGTTGAACGGCCCGGCCGCGCGGCGTCTCCACCACCGCGGCCCCGGCATGCCGGGCCAACGCCGGGGTGCCGTCCCGGCTGCCGCCGTCGGCCACGATGATTTCGATGCCCTTGGCCTGTACCCGGGCGATGGTTTCCGCGATTCCAGGCGCTTCATTCAAGGCCGGAATCACCACCGACAAATAGGGCCGCCGCCACTGTCCCCGGGGCTGCCATCGCTTCAGATCGGCCTCGGTGTCGATGTCCTGCAACTCGGGCAGCAGGGCCGTGGACAGTCCCTGCTTTTGAGCCGCGGCCAGGGTCCTGGCCAGCACCTCCGGCGTGCCCCAGGCAATGCCGTCGAAGAGGTCCAGCGGCCGGCGGCAGCCCACCAGCCAATAGCCGCCATCTGCACTGGGCCCCAAGACCAGATCGTGGCCAGCCAAAGCTTCGAACGCCATGCGCACATGCCCGGCGGTCAATCCCGGCACATCGGTGCCCACCAGAACCGCCTGCCTGGCTCCTTTGTCCAGGGCCTGATCCAGCACCCGTCGCATGCGTCGGCCCAGATCCCCTTCCGGCTGGGCAACAGCCTGGATCTTGAACCTTCCCAGCCAGCGACGCACCTGCTCCCGGGTGCCACCGGTAAAAGCAAACGACAACGGCGCCGTGCAGTTGCCTGCAAGGCCGGCCACGGCTTGCTCGGTCAACCGCCGCTGCAGATCGGCCGCCGCCAACGTCCCCAGGGCCGGAATCAACCGGGTCTTGGTGAGTCCCGGTACCGGATAGCGGCCGAAGAGGATCACTTGGCGGTGGCGGTAAGCGGAAGGCATAGACGGCGATCTACCATAGTTGCCTTTCGATGTACATTAACGGACTTCTTCAGTGGCACGCAGGTAGGCGTATCCGGCAGCCGGTCTGCGACGCGTCAGGCGTCGAATCATAGGGATGCTTAAGCGCAGCGGAGGAAAGCGCCCTGGACTGTCTGAGCGTAGCGAGTTTCCAGGGCGCCCGGAGCGCGCTTTAGCAGCCCTGATTCGATGGCGTGCGGCGCAGACCGGCTGCCGGATACGCCGGCGAATAAATCCACTAAATCTGTTGACGCAATGACCTCTTTCAGCATATCAAAGCCCAAAACAGCAATGCCATCCAGGCCATTATAAACGGCCTGATCGCAATGAGTTATGAAACAGGCCCAGCCACCCAGACTCATGTCTTGGTGGCTTTTGTATTTGGGGAGGATGCCATGGCGACGGCAACGCTGCTGGTCATCGACAACTACGATTCGTTTACCTACAACCTGGTGCAGATGTTCCGCCAGTATCCGCTGGACGTGCGGGTGTTCCGCAGCGATCGGATCACCCTGGACCAGGTGGCGGCCCTGGCGCCCGCTTACATCCTGATCAGCCCGGGCCCCAAGGACCCGGCCCATGCCGGCATCTCCATGGCCGTGATCCAAGAGTGGTACCGGCGGGTGCCCATCCTGGGCGTCTGCCTGGGCATGCAGTGCCTCAACGAAGTGTTCGGCGGACGCACCATCCGCTCGCCGCACCCCCTGCACGGCCGCACCAGCCCGGTCTCCCATGACGGCCGCAGCCTTTTTGCCGGTCTGCCGTCGCCATTTTTGGCTGCCCGCTACCACAGCCTGGCCGTGGCGCCCGCCGTCGAGGCCCTGGACCGCGAGCTGACGGTGACCGCCCGCACCGACGACGGCACCATCATGGGCCTGGCGCACCAGCGTTATCCCTTGGTCGGGGTCCAGTTCCACCCGGAGAGTTTTCTCACCGAACACGGGTTCGCCCTGATCGAAAATTTTCTCAACCTCGGTTCCCTGGAAAAGGCCCATGCCCAAAGAAGAGCACCCATCGCTGCCGCTGGCACTGCCCCGCTTGAGCGGCGTGCATGCGCAGCCGCTTGAGCTGAACGAACCCTTCATCGACCTGGTGGCGCGCTGCGCCCATCTGCCCGGCACGGTGGCCCTGCTCAGCGGCGGCGACCTGGACAGCGCCCGCTATCACCTGCTCGGGCTCTGGCCCTGGCTGAGCCTCTCCGGCCGGGGCGGCGCCATGCGCTTGCAGGTGGATGGCGAATCCCAGACTTGGACGACCACGCCGCTGGACGCCCTGGCTGTCGTGCTGCAAGCCCTGCGACTGCCTGGGGGGGACTGGCCGGCACCCCTGGCGGCCGGCTTGATGGGCTACCTGGCCTACGATCTCAAGGATGAGCTGGAGACCCTGCCGCGCACCAGCGTCGATGACTTGGGCCTGCCCCACCTGCTGCTGCAGGCACCGGCCCTGCTGGTGGTGCACGACCGGCAGCGCGGCACCACCGAAGTCAGAATCCCACTGCGCAAGGGCCAGGCAACGTCCACCGATCGTCTGTTGGCGCGCCTGCATCGATTGCTTCGGGCGCCGACGCCTGCCGCCGCCCCGTTCTGCCTGCCGGCCGCCGCCTTGTGCGCCAATTTCACCCGGCCGGCCTACGAAGCGGCCGTGCAGCGCATCATCGACTACATCCGGGCCGGCGATGTCTACCAGGTCAATCTCTCCCAACGCTTCAGCGCCCCTTTCCAAGGCGATGCCTTCGCGCTCTTCCGTCACCTGTGGCAGCACAATCCGGCGCCCTTCTTCGCTTTCATCCAGGCCGGCGACCACCAGATTCTCTCTACTTCGCCCGAACGCTTTATCCTCCAGAGCGGTCGCCACGTCGAAACCCGCCCGATCAAAGGCACGCGGCCCCGGGGTCGCGATGCCCAAGAGGATGCGGCCCTGCGCGCCGAACTGGCGGACAGCGCCAAGGATGACGCCGAACTTTCGATGATCGTGGATCTGCTGCGCAACGACCTGGGCAAGGTGTGCCGGGCCGGCTCGGTGGCCGTCACCGAGCACAAGCGCCTGGAGGCCTACCGCAATGTCTATCACCTGGTCTCGATCGTCGAAGGCGAACTGGAAGCGGCGCACAACAGCGTGGATCTGCTGCGGGCCGTCTTCCCGGGCGGCTCGATCACCGGCTGCCCCAAGGTGCGCGCCATGGAGATCATCGACGAACTGGAGCCGTGCCGGCGCCACCTCTATTGCGGCAGCATCGGCTACATCGGCTTCGACGAGCGCATGGATCTCTCCATCGCCATCCGCACGGCCACGGTGACCGGCGATACCATGTGCTTCTCGGTGGGCGGCGGGGTGGTCTTCGATTCCGATCCGGCGGCCGAATACGAGGAGACCTTGCATAAAGGCCGCACGCTGCTGGCCGCCTGCCAGGCCGCGCAGGATGCCGACGGCCCCGTAGCCATGGTCTGGTGCAACGGGCGCCTGCTGCCCGCGGCCCTGGCCGCCGTGCCCGTCAGCGACCAGGGGGTGCTCTACGGCCACGGTTTTTTCGAAACCATGCGCGTGGACCACGGCCGGTCCCCGCTGCTGGCCGATCACGTCGCGCGTTTCAACGCCGCCTGGCGGGCCTTGATGCCCAGCGACCCGCCCGACATCACCTGGGAGGCGGTCATCGCCCAGGTGATTGAGGCCAACGGCCTTGCCGACCGCTGCGCGGCGGTCAAGATCCTGGCCACCCGGGGCAGCCGCCCGGCCGCCCCCTGGGATCACATTCTGCTGGTCACGGCGCGGCCCTACACCCACCGCCTGGAAGGCAAGCCTCACCAGGGGCTGGTGCTGGGCACCTATCCCCATGCCCGGCAAACACCGCTTGCGGAACACAAGACGCTCAACTATCTTTATTACTTGCGGGCCGGGCAGTGGGCCCAGGCCAATGGTTTCGGCGAGGCCCTGATTCTCAACCCCGACGGCACGGTCTCGGAAACCAACACGGCCAACCTGCTCGTCGTCAACGGCAGGGAAGTGATCCGGCCGGCCTCAAGCGCCGTGCTGCCCGGCGTCATGGCCGCAGCGGCCTGCCGTCTGCTGGCAGCCTGGGGCTACACCATCGTCCAGCGCCCGGTGCAACCGGAAGAACTGCTCTCCGCCGACCAGGTGCTGGCTGCCAACGCCCTGATGGGCGCCGTACCGGTGATCGGCGTGGATACGACCCGGCGGCCGGCCGGCGATGACCTGTGGTGCCGGATCAATGCCGCTATTCTGGGCTACCCGACAAGGTTTGAATCCGTCTGAGGGGGCTTATGCCTTCATTTTTGGTCTTCGTTTCGCGATTTCCCCGGCGATGGTATCGATATCATAGTCTTTTTGCCATTGATCGCGGTCGATGGCATAGTTTCCTTGGCCGACTTCAAATTGTTGCATGAACCTTATAAAGCCGCTGATGCCCAGCTCCTTTTTCAAGGCATCGAAGCCCAACTGCTTGATCTGGTTGTCACTTACATAGGTAGCCGAATTCATTTCAGAACCTCCTCAACCCATTTTAATGGATTGTAAACTTTTATCTTCAGGGTTTCTATGGCCTGGGCCCTGTTCAGGAATCGATCATCGACTGTCAGAAAAATTTCGGCTTGCGCTTCTGCGCAAGCAAGATGCATGGCATCGAAAGCTTTAAGTCCCAGGGAGGCAAACTCTTTCGCGCGCACAATGATGCTTTCATCCACGGTGATTTTGAAGTCCGATAAGGCCGCGATCAATTCAAGTTGCTTTCTTCTATTATCGTCCGGTGTGCTCGCGATTTCAAAATCAATGACCTCACTGCCGATCATTTGCCAGCTCTGTTTTTCACAGAGCAACAGAATCGTTTTGACGGCTTCGGATTCCATGTGGTTTCTATAGTTCGACGGGTCGTCAAAAGGTCGATTCAAGCAACAATTGTCCATATAGATTTTCATTGATAAGCTCTGCCTATGGTTTTCCTGCGATTCGTTCAATTTACTTAATTGTACACAATGCGAAGCGGAAATAAAGCGTTAAATCACACAACAAATAAGGCTATCCCATCAGGCGAGGAGGTTGCACGACCATGGCGCCGCATCAACCCAAAGAAATAGCCGCCGCACTGCGCGATCCAGGTTTTTACCCCCATCCGGTGGGCGAGGTGGAAATCCGGGAGACCCATATTTCCATCGTGGCTCTGGCGGGAGAGTTCGTCTACAAAATAAAAAAGCCCTTGGATCTGGGCTTTCTCGATTTTACTACCCTGGAAAAGCGGCACCATTACTGCCGTCAGGAGGTGGCCCTCAACCGTCGCCTGAGCCGCGATGTCTACCTGGCGGTGGTGGCCATCACCCATGACGACAGCGGCTATCGCCTGCAAGGGGCCGGGCCGGTGGTGGAGTACGCGGTGAAGATGCGCCGGCTGCCCGATGCGGCCGCCATGGACCGCCTGCTGATTGCCGACGGTTTGCATGCGGACGCCGTGACGGCGCTTGCCCGGCGCCTGGCGCATTTTTATGCCGAGGCGCGTCAGGATGACGAAACCGCCGCGGTCGGCGCCTGGGAGACGGTGCGGCACAATTGCGAGGAGAATTTCACGCAACTCGAACCCTATGCCGGCGCCGTGCTCGACCGCCGCTGCCTGGAGATCATCCGGGCCGCCACGCGGGCCTTTCTATACCGTCGCAAAACGCTCTTCGAGCGCCGCATGGCCGGCGGCCAGATCCGTGACGGCCATGGCGATCTGCGCACCGACCACATCTATTTCGATCAAAACGACATCCAGATCATCGACTGCATCGAGTTCAACGAGCGCTTTCGATTCGCCGATGTGGCCGCCGACCTGGCCTTTCTGGCCATGGATCTCGATCGCCTGGGTTTTGCGTCCGTGGCCGACGCCTTCCTGACAGCCTATGTGGCGGCCGGCGGCGACAACGACCTCTACACGCTGATCGATTTCTACAAATGCTACCGGGCCATGGTGCGTCTGAAAGTCGATTGCTTCCGCCTGGACCAGATCGATGCCGCGCAGCGGACGCCGCTGATGCGGGAGATCCATTGCTACCAGGAGCTGGCCTATGGCTATGCCTTGCGCTACTCCCGGCCGGTGCTGTGGGTGGTGTGCGGCCTGCCGGCTTCGGGCAAAAGCACCATTGCCGCGGCCCTGGGAAAGCACTTGGATGTAGTGGTGCTGCAGTCGGACGTGGTGCGCAAGGAACTCTTCGGGCACAAGGCCCAGGCGCCCCAGGTGCAACCCTACCAGGGAGGCATCTATTCCCAACAGGCCTCGGGACTGGCCTACGGCCGTTTGCTGCTGCTGGCCCAGGAGCACTTGGCCCAGGGACGCTCAGTGATCCTGGATGCCACCTTCGGCAGCCGACACCGGCGCGAAGAGGCGGTGCGTTTGGCCGGCGACATGGATGCGGGTTGGCTCTTCGTCGAATGCAGCTGTGCGGATGCCGTCACCATCGCCCGTTTGACCGACCGCGAAGCGCATCCGGGCGTTTCGGATGCACGTCGCCAGCATTTCGAGCAGTTCAAGGCCCATTTCGAACCCCTGGACGAACTGCCCCCGGAGCGTTGCCTGCGCATCGACACCGCCCAGGAGGTGGAAAGCAACGTTCTGAAGATTATGGCGGCCGCCGAACGCCTCGGGCACGATCGAACCCCGGCGACTTGCTGCTCCGGCCGTTGCGATCTATCTCCGGAGAGTCCTTCCGGGCGCCCTCCGGGCCGCCGATGCCGTGACTGAACATGGGCCGCGATTCGAGTGCAATACCCCGGGGCCCCCGCTCATCGACAACTGCGCTGGCCGATCAAAATCCGCAAATAGCGTACGCTGGAGAGCAGCAGCGCCAGGCCGATGCCGATGTAGACGACCGCCAGATAGGGTTTGGGAATGGGCGAGTGGCGCAAAAAGAGTCCCAGAAGGATCATGAGCGCGACATTCAGATAGCTTTTCCAGCCCATGAAGGCAAACAAGCAGCGCTTGTCCTTCATGGGCAATATGCGGGCAAGGTTCTTATCCACGATTTTCAGAAATCCGAAGTGGTGAATGACCAGGGCCGCGGCCACCCCCAAGGTCACCAGCACAACGGTGCCATGCGTCGGAAAAGCCTGCAGCCACGAATAAGCCATTGTGAGCAACAGAATTCCCACCGCGATCCACATGCCGGCGGCCAGGAACAACAGGGTGGATTTGCCCACGGCGGGACGCATTTTGCGGATAGGATAAATCATGGCATCGTTACAACACACCGCGCCCAAAACATCAAATCCCATTCCGCGGGCGCGGCAATTCTCGGCAGAGTGCATTGGTTACCGAATACCCCACCGGTTTCGATCATGGGGTGTCCGGTTCGATTCCGAAGTATTTAATTTTCAAGTTATTACATTGACGTAACATTGTATTCGCGATACCTGGAGATCTGCCGATGAATCGGGCCTTCGATGTCATGAGGTGCTTATGCCTGACAAACCCATCCATGCCGTAACCGGCGCCTATGGCTACTCCGGAAAATATATTGCCCGGCGATTGTTGGATATCGGCCGCGCGGTCATCACCCTCTATGGGAGCAATTAGCGTATGGATGTGGCGAACAAGCCCAGAAGACCATGGGTCGCAGGCTTGCTCTCTCTGATCACCATCGGCAACGGCCACATTTATGTCGGCCGGGCCCGCCGAGGTCTGTTTCTCTATGTCCTTCCCCAAAGCCTGATAGCGGCGGCGAGCATTACTCTTCTGATCGGGATTTCCGCGCCGACCGGACTCGTGCTTGCCGCGATTTTGTTTTTCGGGTTTGCTCTCTTTTGCATTGTAGATGCCATGCGCATCGCGCGGCAAAACAAGGCGTTCTACACCCCCAAGCGGTATAACCGCTGGTATGTGTACCTGCTCTTCTGGGCGCTTGCCAATCTCATCGTACAACCCTTGCTGGGTGCGGCCATTAAAAGAAACATCATCCAAAACTATAGAATTCCTTCGGCCGCGATGCAGCCGACCATTTTAGTGGGCGACCATGTGATCACCAAGAAGCACCTGCTGATGGACGCCACGGTCGAGCGCGGCGACATCGTGATATTCCCCTATCCGAAAGATCCCGCCAAAGACTTTATCAAACGAGTGGTGGGACTAGGCGGCGAGCGTCTGGAAATCAAGGACAAGCAAGTGTATATCGACGGCCGGCCGCTGGAAGAGCCTTATAAAATCCATCGCGACGACCGCATTTATAGGGCCGAGGAAAATCCCCGGGACAACTTCGGGCCGATGGTGATCCTGCCGGGGTATCTTTTTGTCATGGGCGACAATCGGGACGAAAGCAACGACAGCCGCTTTTGGGGATTCGTTCCCGCAGAAGCGGTAAGCGCCAAGGCCCACAGCATTTACTGGTCTTGGGACAAGGAGGTGTTCAACGTGCGCTGGAACCGTGTGGGGGCCATGATTCCCTGAAATGGTTGTTTCTTGCGCCCTTGACCCAAGTCAAGGTGCTTTCCGCTGGCGTTTGGCATTTATGCACAAGGCATTATGGTATGCCGTGCCGTTGTGCAAACCAGATGATTATCGGAAGGAGAGCTCAATGAAAAAAGTCGAAATCTTCAAAGAGGGCAAGTTCAAGGACGGGTCCATGACCCGATTGCTGGTGCACGAATCGCCTTACATGAAAGTGATCAATTTCAACATCAAGGCCGGTCAGATGCTGCCCTTGCACAGCCATGACATCGAGGGCGAGGTGAGCATCGCGGTGCTGTCGGGCAGCGGCGAGTTCCTGGGCAAAGACGGGTTGACCCTGCCGGCCGAGGTGGGCGATGTGCTGGTGTGCGCCATCAACCAGCCCCATGGGGTGATGGCCAAGAGCGACTTGCGCATCATGGCCACCATCGCGCCGCCCATCTGACGGTGATGACCGCCATGGAGGTGCGCCGCACCAACACCATCCTGTATTGCCGCCGTTGGGCCGAGACGGTGCAATTTTACCGCGACGTGCTGAGCCTTGAGGACCATGCGCTCAGCGACTGGTTCGTGGAGTTCCGGCTCAGCGCCAACAGCTACATCAGCATCGCCGATGCGGCCCGGGCCACCATCGCTCCGGCCGCGGGCGCCGGCATCACCCTCTCCTGGCAGGTGGTCGACGTGGACGCTTTTCGGCGATATCTATTGGACAAAGGCTTGGCGGCCGACCCCATCACCAACCGCTGGGGCGCCCGCTGTTTTTACTTTCACGACCCGGAGGGCCACCGGCTGGAAGCCTGGGCCGCCGGGGAGCGGGGGTAGGCGATTCGACCCAAACTGGAGGAGTCTTTTTCATGGCCGTCAAAAAATGTGAGCAGTGCGCTTTCCGCGCCCGGTATGACCGTGATCGCCAATCGCTGCTGGGGCGATTGTGGCGCTGGCACGCCGGCTGGTGTCCGGGCTGGAACGGCTACATGCGTTCCCTGCCGCCCGAGGAGCGCGCACGCCTGGCGGAGAAGTACGATCTGAAGAAGTACAAATCCGACCCGCATTGACTTGAACTTCCTTTTTGGCCATACTCCCGGAGTATTGGCTCTATTGGTCCCACTCGAAAACCCTCAACTCCCAAAGGAACCCCATGAACCCCAAGGGCATTGTGGCGCTGGCGCGGGTCGTATTGATTCTGATGCCGCTGCTGTTGCCGGGCTGCGCCAAAAAGTCGGTGGAAGCGGAACCGGCAACCGCTGCATTGATGATGGAGATGGACCGCGCCGGCGCACCGGCACCGCTGTATAAAGCGGCGGTGCCTATGCCGGCCGGGACGGTCGAGTCGGCCGAGGCGCCGGCCGCCGAACCGGCCCAACGCCTGCGCCACCACAGCGGCTTCATCAAGATGCAGGCCGCCCAGCCGGCCGAGGTGCTGGACCAGGCCGTTGCCCTGGCCCAAGGGGCCGGCGGATACGTGGAAAGCCTGGACGGCACCCGCGCAGTGTTGCGCGTGCCGGCCGGCCGTTTCGACGAGATCTATGCGCGCCTGCTGACCCTGGGCGATGTGCTCGAAAAATCGGTCACGGTCCAGGACATCACCGATCGGTTTACGGACGTGGATCTGCGCCTGCGGATCGCCGAGGCCGCCCGCCGCCGCATGGTCGAACTGCTGGCCAAGGCCAAGGGCGAGAAGGAGAAGCTCTCGATTCTCAAGGAGATCGAGCGCCTCAGCACCCAGATCGAGTACCTGACCGCCCAGCGCGAGACCCTGCTCAAAATGGCGCAGTTTGCGCGCATCACGCTGGTAGTCGAAGCGCGCACCTTCGAACAAGGGCGGCCCGATCTCCCCATCGGTGCCTTCGCCTGGATTTCCGATTTGTCGCCCTTCGAAAAGCAGGTGGCGGCCGCGGGCGCTGAATGGAAACTGGCGCCGCCCGCCGGTTTCGTGGTGCTGGCGGATGACGCGCCCTGGTCGGCCGAAAGTGCGGACGGTGCGGCCATGTGGGCCAGCCGGCAAGCCAACATCCCGGCCGGCGATACCGGCTTTTGGCTGGCGGCGGTGCGCCTGCGCCTGGCACCGCAGTTCGCATCCGACGAGACTTTGACCGTGGGTGGATTCGAGGTATTGCGCCTGGTCGCCCGCGGGGATAACGCTTACGTGTACATGATCGCATTGCGGGCCCAACGCGACGGGGAGAAGTTCGATCTGGCGGAGATGCACTTCCCCTCCCAGGCGCATGAAACGCGTCACCGCGCCGCTGTGCTGGACGTGCTGGCCAAGGGGGACAAATGAAACCACGCATTGGCGGATATGCCCTGCTCTGGATGGTGATTTGGGCCTGGGGGATTGCGCCGGCCCTGGCCGACGCCGGGACCGAAACGTCGGCGCTGTGGGCCCGGGTGGTGGTCAAGGTGGCCGACCGCGACAAGGCCGCGGCGGCGGTGCAGGCCGCGGCCGAGGCGGCGGCCGGTTATTTCAGCGAGAAGAGCGCGCGGGGGTTGACGCTCAAGGTGCCGGTGGAAAAAGCCGACGCGCTGATCGCCCTGGCCGAGCGCCAGGGCCAGCGGGTGGAGCGCCGCCTGCGCCGGGACGATCTGAGTGAAGAGCTGCTGCGCAAGACAGCGGCCTTGAAGGCCAAGCAGAAGATCCAGGCGCAATACCTGGAACTGATGGCCCAAGCCGACATTCAGGCCGCCCTGACCGTCGAAAAGGAGCTGGTCCAACTGACCGCTGAAATCGAAACGCTGCAGGGCCGCCTGCGCTTTCTGCAGCATCGGCTGCGTTTTGCCGAGGTGCAGGTGCTGTTCGAATTCGAGGAGCGCGAGGCGCCCGCGCCCACCGGCGTTTCGTCGTTTGCCTGGCTCAACACCCTGAATCTGAGCGATCTGCTCGAGGATTTTTAATATGCGCCCATTCGCTTTCCCCTGCTTGGTGCTGGCGGCCGCTCTGTGGCTATGCGCCTGCGTTCACACCACCCCAGCCGCGCTGCCCGAGGGATTTGCGGCCTATCCGCAGGAAGAGGCCTTCAAGGCGGTCACTCCCGACGGGGTGGTCTACCGGGTGCGCCGCGAACCCAATAAACCATCGGCCGACCTGGCCTTCTGGCAGGAAGCCATGAAAAAGCGCATGCTGGCGGCGGGCTATCGTCTCGGCGCCGAAAGGCCGTTCGATGCCGGGCTGCGGCAGGGCTATCTGCTGGAGTTGACCGCGCCCCACGGCCCCCTGGATTACGGTTACCTGATCGCCATCTTCGTCGAAAAAGAGAGTATTCAGATCGCCGAAGCCGCGGGCGAGGTCGCGGCCCTGGCCAAACACCGGCCGGCGCTGCTGGCGGCCATGGCGAACCTGACGTCCCCCTGATTCCCAACAAGCACATCATCAGCGCGGGTACCGGGATCGATGTGAATCAGCGCCCCGGCTTCTGTGGCTGGATGATCACGTCGATGCGCCGGTTCTGGGCCCGGCCATCGGCGGTGGCGTTGCTGGCGACCGGGCGGGCGGAGCCGAAGCCCACGGCCGTGATCCGGTCGGCCTGCACCGTGTAGCTGGCCAGCAGGTACTGGCGCACGGCCTCGGCCCGGCTTTGGGAAAGGGCCGCGTTCTTTTGCACCGAGCCGGTGGCGTCGGTGTGGCCTTCGACCACCACCTGGGGCTTGCCGAAAGCCGCGATGCCCTTTTGCACCTTGGCCAGCAGGTCGTGGTTGGCGGGGGTGATCTCCGACTTGCCCACGGCGAAGCGCATGCCTTTGAGGCGGATGACGAGCTGATCGCCCTTTTTGTAGACTTCGGCTTCCTCGGCACCGAAGTACGCCTGCACCTGGCTGAAGGTTTCGTTGAAGCGTTTTTCAGCGGCCAGTTGGGTCGCGTCGTAGCGGGCCTGCTGGGAGCTTCCCTCCAGTTCGGCCATGCGGCCCATCAGTTTCTGAATCGTCGCCTCCTTCTCCACGGCGCCGACATATTCGCTTTGCAGGGCCGCGATGCCGGCCAGGATGGCCTCCTGCTGCCGCTCGAAGGGCTGGTTGCGACGGTCTTCGGCGTTGAGCCGGGTAGTGGTTTCGGCGAGCAGGCTTTCGATCCACAGGGCGACCTCTTCGGGCGCCATCTCCTTCAGTTTGCGCCCGGTCTGGGCCAAGGTGATGGCGCGCTCGGTCATGAAACGGGCGCTATCGGCCTTCAGGCGGATCGTTCCCTTGTCATAGCGGTTGGCTGCGATGTGGGCTTCGGCCTGGGCCATGGCCTCCCGGGCCTGGGCAAAGGACTTGGGGGCCTGCCGGGGCACATCGCCTTGCTCGGCCTGGGCCAACAGGGCGCGGACGTCGCCCAACGCCGCGTGGTCGATGGCGCGCAGTTCCAGGGCCCGAAAGGCTTCGGCCACCGCTTGGCGGTTCTGGCGGGCGTATTGAAATTCGCCCTCTTCCAGGGCTCTGGTCAACTTCAGGAAGGCTTCTTCGGCCGAGGCGTAGGCGGCGCTGAACTGCTGGGCATTGACCGCCCGGGCCGCCGCCCGGCTCTCAATGGTCTCTTCCAATTGGTCGCGGCAACGGATGGCCACCACATCGGCTTGCTGCAGCTCGGCCCGGGCCCGGGCGATGTGTTCGAAGATGGCGTCCGTGGCGGCGCCCTGTTCGAGGCCCTTTTGGGCGCGGGCATGGGAGGCCTGGGCTTTGCGGAACCAGGTGGGCGATAAAACATCGACCCCCTCTGCCTGGGCCGCGGCGATCTCCTGCCCCAAGCGGCGGATCAGATTGGAGGGATTTTCCGTGGGGTCCACCGGGGCCAATGGCAGCGCGGGGCCGCCGCAACCCAACAGCCCGGCCAGGCCGACGATCAGCAACAGGATTGATTTCGTTTTCATTGGCGTGTCCCAAGTAATGCCGCCGCTGGGGTCTCATGGGCCACCAGCGGCGGTCATCGCGTTTCAATACCCGGGCTTAGGGCAGTTCATCGATCCAGTTGGTCTTCTCGATCCACTTGAGCTTCAGATTGAGCATTTCGCCCGAGGCGTCCATGGTGTTGATGAAATTGGTCGTCCAATTGAGGAGCTGACCATCGCCGGCCGGCAGCGCAATGCCCAGCGGTTCATAGGTAAAGGGGGTGATCAACGTGAACAGGCCCTTTTTGGGATTGCGCACCAGGGCCAGCAGGCAAGCGTGATAGTCGCTGATCATGGCATCGGCTTTGTTGCTCACCACCAGGGCCACCGCCTCGTCGTAACTTTTGACCGGAACATAGATGGCCTGGGGCATGCTGGTTTTGATGAGCGCCTCACTGGTCGAGCCGGCCAGGGCGGTGAAGGTGAAGGCATTGGAATTGAGCGCCGCCATGTCCTTGGCTTTGGCCAATGGTTCGCTTTTGGTCAGAAAGGCCTTGCCGGTGACGTGGTAGGGGCCGGCAAAGGCCACCTTGAGATTGCGCTCGGGGGTGATGGTCATGCCGGAGATGACCATATCCAGCTGACCGGCTTCCAGGGCGGGCAGCAGCTCGTCAAAGTTTTTCGTGACCAGTTGCAATTGAACGCCCATGGCGCTGGCAATGTACTGGGCGATATCGATGTCGAGGCCGGCCGGTACCCCTTTTTTGGTCGTCATGTTCAAAGGCGGCATATTCGCCGCGGTGCCGATGATGACCGATCCGCGCTTTTGAATCCGATCGATGGTGGGCGAGGGCTTGCCGGCCGCCGTCAGATTGGCGCAGCCGACTGCCAGAAGCAAGAAGCATAAGAACAGTACGAGCAGGGGGGATCTTTTCATCGAATGGCCTCCGTTGGTATGGTAGGTTGGGGTGGAAGAGTTGTTTTGACTGCCACGATAATATGGGCGAGGCGACAATTCAAGGCACTTTTACTGAGCTGCACCAGGCTGCACTAAATATATGGCTTATGGCGCCCCGGCGTAGCCGACAGGCGAAGACGGACCATGACCTGAACGCACGGTGGCGGTTCAGCGGTAATTGCATTGCAGCTGCTATCCCACGAATTGGCGCCGCAGAATCGTATCCTTGAGCCAGCGGTCGTCGTGCTGGGGATATTGCAGGTTGTAGTGCAGGCCCCGGCTCTCCTTGCGGTGGCGGGCGCACTTGATGATCAATTCGGCCACCGTGGCGATGTTGCGCAGTTCGATCAGGTCGGGCACGACCTTGAAGTGCCAGTAGTAATCTTGGATTTCGCTCTGAATGGCATCGATGCGCCGCTGGGCGCGCTCCAGGCGCTTGTCGGAACGCACGATGCCCACGTAGTTCCACATCAGACGCCGGATTTCATCCCAGTTGTGGGTGATCACGATCGTCTCGTCGCTGTCGCTGGTGCCCACCTCGTCCCAGGGCGGCGGTTGCGGCAGGGGGTTGAAGGCCTTGTTTTTCAGCAGGCCGACCGCCTCCTGGGCCGCGGCTTCGGCGTAGACCAGGGCTTCGAGCAACGAGTTGCTGGCCAGGCGGTTGGCGCCGTGCAGGCCGGTGCAGGCGGTCTCGCCCACGGCGAAAAGATTCTGGATGTCTGTGCGGCCGCGCATGTCGGTCACCACGCCGCCGCACATGTAGTGGGCCGCCGGCACCACCGGAATGGGGTCCTTGGTCATGTCGATGCCCAGGCTCAGGCACTTGGCATGGATGTTGGGAAAGCGCTCCCGGATCAGGTCGGCCGGCTCGTGGGTGATGTCCAGAAAGACCGAGTCGTGGCCGCTCTTTTTGAGCTCGGTGTCGATGGCCCGGGCCACCACATCGCGGCAGGCCAGGTCCTTCTGGGGATCGTATTCGGGCATGAAGGCCCGCCCGTTGGCGTCGATGAGAATACCGCCTTCGCCGCGCACCGCCTCGGAGATCAAAAAGTTCTTGGCCTGGGGATGGTAGAGGCAGGTGGGGTGGAACTGCACGAACTCCAGGTTGGCCACCGTGGCGCCGGCCCGGTAGGCCATGGCGATGCCGTCGCCCGTGGCGATGTCCGGGTTGCTGGTGTAGAGGTAGACCTTGCCCGTGCCGCCGGTGGCCAGCAAGGTGATGTGCGCCGCGAAGGTTTTGACCCGGTTGGTGCTGCGCTCGAGCACGTAGGCCCCACAGCAGAAATCCTCATGGGTGGTGGTGACCAGTCCGCGCTTGATGCGTGTGGACTGGGTGATGAGGTCGATGGCGATGTGATTTTCGCACAACTGGATGTTGGGATGGTTGCGCACCCGGTCCAGCAGCACCTGCTCCACCTCTTTGCCGGTGAGGTCGTGGGCGTGCACGATGCGGTTCTGGGAGTGGCCGCCCTCGCGGCCCAGGTCCAGGGTCGGGTTGCGGTCGGCGCCGAGCGCACTGCGCTGGAGGTTGAAGTGCACCCCCATCTCGATCAGCTCGTTGATGCGGGTCGGACCGTCCTTGACCACCATGTCCACCACATCGCCGTTGCACAGTCCGTCGCCCGAGGCCAGGGTGTCTTTGATATGCAGATCGAAGCTGTCCATCTCGCCGAAGACTGAGGCGATGCCCCCCTGGGCCAGGTTGGTGTTGCTCTCCATGGCCTCTTTTTTGGTCACCAGGGTCACGGTGCCGTGGTCGGCCACTTTGAGGGCGAACATCAAGCCGGCCACGCCGCTGCCGATCACCAGAATATCAGTCTTCACGTCCGTCATGGGAATTCCAGTCAATAATGAGTGATGGCCTCGGTCAATCGCTTATCAAATGACAGAATGCAATAACTTTCTGATTTCCGCTGTCCACCTTCGACGATCGTGTTTTTACATCAACGGTGACCGCCGCCGGGGGCGCTTGAGGATGAAGCCGGCGATGAATCCGAAGATCACCAGCCCGCCGCCATACAGAAAACCTTCGGTCAGCTGGCTGTTGTCCAGGCGGTTCAACTCGCTCTCGAATTTGTCGGCCCGTTGGCGGGCCTCATTGAGTTCTTTGACGTTCTTGTCGTAGTTGGCCTTGAACTTGAGAAATTCGGCCGACTCTTTTTTGAGCGCTTCATAGGCGGCTTCGGTTTTTTGCAGGCTTTCCCGGGTCTGGGCCAGTTCCGTGTTGACGGTTTTGCTTTCGTTGGAAACTTCGCCCATTTTCTCCTGGATCTCTTTGCTCTGGGCCAGGGTGTCGGCCAGCTTCTTTTCCATGCGCGTCAGTTTGATGTCCGAGGGCACTTCGGTGGTCAACTCCTTGGTCAGGGACCAGCCCTCCTTGCCGTTGGGCAGGCGCACCTCGCACCACTCTTCGCCGGCGTTGATGATCTCCACCGGCGTGCCGGAGGGTATCAGGGCGATGATTTTACGATCCAGGGCCGGGCCGGTGCGCACGGCGATCTCGCAAGTTTCGGACACCCAGCGGTTCTCGGCCAAAGCGACGGTCATCCCCATCCATAAGGTCAGCAATAAGCAGAATCCTGTTTTGGCGGTCAATTTCATTCGATCATACTCCCTTGGGCTGCGTAGATTCTCGGACCTACAAGATGGATGCCCTTTTAAGGCAGGGCGGCGCGCATCCGGTTCAAAACCGAAGCGGCAGTCGAACCGCGATGCGCCATATCTAATCAAACCAGAAGTTCGAAAGCCTGCGTTCCCATCCATGGGCGCGGTTGTGCGGGCGCTATTCCGCAAAAGGGCAAATGAAGGCGGAACGGGGCGTATTCTTTGATGAAAAAGGCCCATCTGTCAATAATTTCTTTAAAGCCGGCGGACGATGTGTTATTTTGTTACTGATTTCAGCCATAAAGAGGTTTTTCTGAGATGATCGCCTATGATCTGCAATGCCCGAACAGCCACCGTTTCGAGGGCTGGTTCGAGGATTCCAAGGCCTTCGAGCAGCAACAGCAGGGAGGCTTGATCGCCTGCCCGATGTGCGGCCATACCGAGGTCAGGCGCCTGCCTTCCGTTTTTGCGATCAAGGGGGTCAAGCACGCGGAGGCCCCGCCCCCCCAGTTGCACGCACCCTCCGAACAAGAGATCATGGCCCGCGCCATCATGCATTACGTGCAGAACAATTTCGACAACGTGGGCACCGAGTTTGCCAAAGAGGCCTTGAAGATCCACTACGGCGTGACCGAACCGCGCAACATCCGGGGGGTGAGCTCGCCCCAGGAGGAAAAGACCCTGCGCGAGGAAGGGGTCACCTTCTTTAAGGTTCCCGCCCCTACTTCCTCGGATTCCGAACCGCCTTCATCCGAATCCGACGCATAGGCAGCGGCGCATGGTGCCACACCGGTCCCGAACCGGTTGCGAGATTCTCTGATCGGCCTTCAATTTTCCATGTGGGTCAGCAGAATGCGGCGTACCTCTTCGATCACCAGCGGGTGGTCTTGGCAGGAGTGGCCGCTGCGCACGATGAACTCCGAATCGACATAATCCACATGCGCGCTTTTGTATTCGACCACGCCGTCTGCGCCCTCGGGCGGCTGATCGTCGCCGTCGATGGCGATGATCGAATGCCCCTTGATGCCGGTTGCCAGGGGGATTTCGGCCAGGGCCAGCAGGCCGACGTTCTTGGGCGACATGCTGTCCAGGCTGGTGCCCATCTCCTTGGACACGCCTTTCATCCCGATTTTTTCGGCCGTGGAAAAAAGGGTCTTGGTGGTTTTGAGCATGTCCACCGGCAGCATGATGATGCTTTTTGCCAGGCGGCGCGGCCAATGACCTGCCAGATAACTGCCATGATGGGGCGTAGAGATAAAGACCACCCGGCGGACAAACGGCAGCGGCTTGTAAATCAGGTAACGCTCCACCGTCTCGCGTTCCTCGGCGTTTAGCTTGAGATCTTTGTATCTTTTTTGGGTGGTGGCCTGCACCAGGGCATCTCCGGTCTCGGTGGCGGTCAACTTGGTCAGCAGGCCTCCCTGACTGTGGCCCACCACCACCATTTGACCAAGCGCCGGATCCTGGCCTTTGGGATCGACGGTTTCGATCATTTGCACCAGGGACTCGCGCAGGTGGTGGGCCGAGAGCACGATGGGCTTACTGCTGTCATAGAGGTAGCACCAGAATTGATATTTTTCCCACAGCAGCGCATCGGCCCGCAGGGTGTTGAACATTTCGGCCCACCAGACCGGGCTGCTGAAGGTGCCGTGGACGAAGACCACCGGAATGCGACCCGGGCTGTAAGGCTGCATGGGATAGATGCCGCTCGCTACCACCTCGCCCCTGAAAAATTGCAGACTGCCGGCCCGCCACAGCAGCGGCTGGTTGAGCGAGTAGGCCAATTGCGCGGACAAATCGAACTCCAGCGGTACGGTCTTGTCTCCCACCACCACATCCCGGGCTTCATAGGCGGAGTACAATTCCATCAAGCCCCGTCCGCCCTGGCGCAGAGTGCGGACATCGCCCTCCACCCGCAGAAACAGAGCGCCAGGCACCGAGCGGGTAACCGGACTGTCGGCGCGTTTCTTGCCCACCGCGATGAACGGTGTGCCCAGGCCCGGGTGGCGGTCGCGCACCGTCAGGCCATAGACCGAGAGTTCGTCGGCGGGGATGAAGGCGTCAAAGCCATCCCGGGCATCGGGGAATTTGGCGATGCGGCGCTCGAGGTGGATCGACCCCACCGGCAGTTGGCGCGGGCCATCCTTGAATTGGCTTTTCTTTTCGCCCAAGGCCAGCACTTGGGCCAGGCCGGCATTGTACAAGTCGCAGGCCACCCGAAAGCTGCGGTCATAGGGATTGGGCAGGTCCCCGCCACGGGTGCCCAACAAATAAAGGTAAGCATAGACCGCGGATGCCAGATAGTAACTGCCGGCCCGTCGCTGGGAGACCGGGTCGATCAGTTGGCGGGCCTTATCCCCGCTTAAGTAGCTCAACTCCGCGAGCGTATAGAGCAGGTCGCGGCGCTCGTCCTCGCAGGCCTTGTCGTGGAGGGTTTCGATGACCTGGTCCGGATTCTGCTTGAAGGCCTCTTTCAGAAAGAAGCGATGCAGCACCAAAGCCGAGGCGGCGCTGTAGCCATCCTCGTTGACGGCCGAAAGGTGGATGCGCTCGTAGGACTCGCGCACGCCCACCTCGCGGGTGCCGATGGGCGTGGCGCAGCCGGTAAGGAAGATAAAGAGCAGCAGCATGGGAATGCCGGCGGCAGAAATTCGGTTCATCGGGAAGACTCCTTACATGCCCGGTAAGCCTTCCCGGATGCGTTGGGAAAACGCCGGGTCCTGGTCCGCCGCCAGGGCCTTTGCATTGATGATGCTTTTGGGTTTCAGCACTTCGAAGGGCAGGGAGCGATCCAGCACCCCCACTTCATAGGCCATTTGGTCTATATAACCATTGGCCAGGATGCGCCAGTCCCAAAGCACCTTGCCGCCATAGGGCCGGGTGTGGCCGCGGATCTCGGTGGTGCAGTTGCCGGTCAAGGCGTTGTACCACTCGGGTTGCGCCTTGAGGCCGTTGATGCAGCGCAGGTAATCCAGGAAGATCTGCCGCGCAACTTCCAGGGACGAGCCGGTCAGCCGATAGAGATAGACGGTTTCTCCCTTGCGGTAATTGGTGCGCAGGCGGATCAGGTCGCGCTCGTCGCCCACCACATAGATCAGTTCATACTGCCGGAAGAAACCTTTGAGGTTGGAGTACTCCTCGCCCACCTCCTTGCGCGTTTCGATGGAGATGCACAGGTAACTCCCATCCTCGAAACCGAAACTGACCATGGTGTGGACGATGGTTTTAAGGCCCCAGTCGCTCAGGAAAAGATCGAAGCTGCGCAGTTTGGACAGCGCGAAGGTTTTGTCATAGTACCGGACGGTGTAGTCCGATTCGGTGCGGTAGTCGCAATTGCGGATGTTATGCACCGTGATGGCATCGCCCTGGGCGGTGCTGTAGGGCAGCACGGCCACGTCGGGCTGCCAGGTGCGGTCGTTGGAAGGCGGCAGGGCCAGCCAACCGATGAGCACCAGGGCGAAGAGCCCCAGGAAGAAGACGACGCCCCTGCGCCTCGATCGCACCCGCAGTAGCACTGCGGCCGAGGCCGCCAGGAAGAGGCCCATGCCGGCATAGCGCAAGGCGGCCGGCAGATCGGCGAAGTAAATGGCGAGGATGGCCCAGGCGGCCATGGCCGCCAGCAGGGTCCAGAGGAGAACGATCTTTATCTGCCGCATCAAAAATCCTCGCGTCGATCTCTTTAATCCGCATTCTAGAAGAATACCCGCGCATACAATTGCAGCCCGGTGTAGGTGAAGTCCACCTCTCCGTTGAGATCGATGCCCGGATAATCCTCGTCATCGGCTTCCAGGCGGATGTTCAAGGTGTCGAAGCCCAGGCCGAACCCCACATGTGTCCAGGGATTGTATTCCACGGCGGCGTGGACATTCAGCACCCCCCCGGTGAAGCTCTCGTATTCCGCATAGAAGACCTGGGCGCCGGAGCGGATGAACCATTGGGGCGTCAGCGCAAAATCCATGCGTAAGCCCACCACCGGCAGGGGGGCGGTGAAATCTTGGGAGCCCGATTGATCGATCGCGCCGACGGCGCTGAGACCGAAATCCATGGGCATGACATAGAGGCCCAGACTGGCGGCCAGATCCACGCGGTCATCCTGGAAGAAGGAATAGCTGTAGGCCAATTCGTAAATGTCGAGATCGAAGTAGCCCTCGACCTCGGTGCCGGCCTCGATGGTGACCGAGTTGCCGTCCGAGTTCTCGAAGGTGATGTCCTCGCCGATCTGCTTGCCTCCATCGCGGTTGATGGTAAACCAGGTGAAATCCAGTCGATGGCGCCGGTTCTGGGTGAAGCGCCACAGGGCATCGGCCCGAAAGGCGGTAGAGGATGAATCCAAATCCAGGGCCTCCTCCACATCCACGCTCACGCCCACGCCGCTGCCGATGCGAAATCCGCTGGAGGTGGCCGAGGCGAACAGGCCGAGATTAACGGCGAACTTTTCCCAAGGCTTGGCCGTCGCCGCTTTTTCCTCGGCCATAGCCTGCGGCGGTAGCAGTTGGAAAAGCATTGTCACCAGAATACCCAAGCATGCGATGATCTTTGATTTCATCTTTTTTTCCTTTCGGCTATGGGTTGCTATCCCCTGCCGTTGCGGCCCCTGGCCCCAGAGGCTTCCAACTGTGCGGGGTGGCACTTTGGCAAAAGTTTTTGCGCGTCTACCGCCGAAGTAGTTCTCGCGGGAGTGTCGAGACGATGCCAAACGAGTATTGTCAGATCTTTTTCATGACGCGCCGATGGGCAATGCGGTTCCATGGTAGTGGCTTTCACCAGTAATATCGATTCGTCGAATAGTCAACAGGGTGTCCGTGCCGGGAGCGCGACTGTTGCGCGAAGACTTCAAACTGGCGGGTGAAGAGTCGTTTCTCGTCGGCACCGAGCGACTTCCAATCCGGAATCGCCTCGGGGCGGTGCCTTCGAGGAGATATCCGCCATCCGGCCGTATCCATCGTCCCATGAAGTCCTGTTTGTCTTTTGCGGCAACGGGTCCGGTCGAGCAAAATCGTCAGCGAGTGCCATCCCAAGGCCGCAGACTATCAAAGTACATAAAAATCACCGCGCTGAATCGTCTGGTTATGTGAATCAAACGGTTATTCACGATTGTCCCTCCTTCCCGATTACAGACTTCTATCTCGCTGATTCGGCGACGGCCTTAAAAAAAGCCGGATCAGTTCTCCTTCGCCGAGGTGCTGCCGCAAGACAGACAAGGCGTTGTAGATCAGCAAGGCGGCGAAGACCACGATCACATTGGCCCAGACGTGGTACCCGTCGGCATGTTCGAACACTGCCACCAGAGAAGCATGGAAGCCGCCGTACGCGTGCCGTCCTTCGAACCCCTTTTCGAGCAGCAGCACCACGAACACGCCCGATGCGTAAAGGACTGTCCGCACCAGAACATTGAAAAACACCGGCCGGTTTGCGACCCAAGATCCCAGGGGGACGTGCTCCAATACAAGCGCCACCTTGCCGAGCACCAGCGCCCCCACCAGCGCCATGGACAATCCCTGAAATTCGATCTGGTATTCGGCCAGGATCAGTTTTTTGATCCCCACCAGCAGCCCCAGCCATGCGGCAAAATAGAGCGTGGCGAGTGCCACCGACCGGATTTCGTTTATGATTTTTTGATGCAGGGTCATATTTTCCTCTATTTGCTTGGCCATGGTCTGCCGCCATTTCCCGCGGGTCATTTAGGAAACATCAGCTGCATCTGCAGCCGGAGCTGCCAACCCGGGGCGCCATCCGGCGCGACGACGTTATAATAGTACGCGGCCTGCAAGTTGACCGGCTGCTTGCCCAAGCGGGTGATCTGCCCGATGCCGAGGCCCACGGGCACGGTCCATTCTTCTCCACTTTGCGCCTCCCAGTCGGCCGTGATGATCGGCGAAAACGAAAGATAGCGCCCCGGGCTCGTTAGAAAATTGTAGTTGACGAACGGCTGCGCCAGAAACTGGTTGACTTCACCGCGGCTATTGTCCTCGTCGACCGACCAGATATTGTTCGCCAGCGCGCCAATCACCCAGGGGCCTGCGATTTTCAGCGCGACGGCCGTGGGTCCCATGCCCCACACACCCTGACCCAGGCGATCATCGGTTGCGGTATCGAGCTGTGTGACGGCGCCGGCGCCCCAGATCCAGCCGCCTCGCGTCGGCGCTTTGGGAGACAGAAACGCCGAAAACTGGATGTCGCCAATGCCGTTTTCGCGTTGTTCATAGACGCCGAAGTCGGGCTGCGAGATCAGCGGGACGATGGTCCGCGTAATCAGGTTCCAGTTCTCGCTGAGGCCCACCGGGACGACCGGCTGCACGTTTAAAACGACCAGCAGGTCGTCTTGGGGACCCGTATCGAAATTCATGTTGAGCTGCAGCGGAACACTGACGAGATCCGCCACCGGGTTCTGCGCCGCCTTCGCCAGTGCGGAGGCGTCCTGCTCGGCAAAGGATTCACCGGGCGGAAAGCTGAATACGGCGATCGCAGCCAAAACGGCGGCAGCCCTTCGATACCGCGACAAAAATCTTCGCAGGCGGTTTGGCAAGGTGTCTGAATTTCGGTCATGCGTGTGGAATTCAGAGTGATGCGCCTGGGGGCGAATGACCATCATAAAAGTATCCTTTCTTCCATTATTTCGGCGTATACCAGATAGGGCTTGTATAGGCCCGCTCCTGGAGTGTCATGGTCGTGCCCGGCAGGGGCTTGGCGCCCAGGCGTTTGGCGTCGTAGGCTGTCCAGCGCGGCGTGGGGATTTCGAGCACCCGGGCGTAGTAGAAGGCCCGCAATGCCGGATCGAACGCCGGGTCTTTCCAGACGACGATCAGTTCGGGGGCGCCGATGGTGTTGGTCCAGGTGGCGTTGGCCACATCCACCGTGTCGCCCACCGGGGTCTTGCAGCGGCCGTCGCTGTCGATGGTGCGGCCGCCGGAGACGGCCACGTCGTGGATGCGTTCCTGCAGCTTGCCGCTTTTGTCCACCCAGCCTTTGATGATCTGGATGCGGTCGAGGTTGGCGCCGATGGGGTCCTTCAATGCGGCGGCGATAAAGGTCGGTGTCTTGCCCTGGGGCGCTTGGGTCAGGTCGCCGCCCATGGGCACGCCCTTGGCATAACCGATGGCCGCCGGCAGGCGGTTGGCGGCGTCCTCGGGCTGATAATCCCAGCCGCCGAAGAAGCGCACGAACATGCGCGGCCCGGTGGTGGCGTAGGTTTCGCGGCGCTGCATGGCGTCGAAAATCGACTCCCGGGTGTTCTCCGTGGCCCACACGGCCGCGAAGCCCGAAGCGGAGACCTCCCAGTCCATGACGGTCACGCCGGTCTTGGTATCCTTGAAAAAGGTCTTGGTCATGCGCTCCGGGCTGGGTTCCTGGGGCGCGGTCTTGCCGAAGAAGTTCTCCTCTTCCATGGCGGCCAGGCCGGTATGGGCGTCACTGCTGCCGATGAGGCCGAACTTGTAAGGGTTGATGCCCAGCTTGGCTTCGAGCACCAGGCCATTTTTAAACGCCGCGCGGGCGTATTCGAATTCGAGCATCTCTTTTTTCTTCGCCACGCTGCCGTCCAGGTTGCCTTTGTCCCAGAGCTCGAAATTGGCGAACTCGTCGTTGGGCGACAGGAAGGGGTGGGCCTCGCCGGTGCCCTTGGTCTGGGTCACCTCGTAGAGCCGCTCCCACTTGGCGCGCGTCTCCATGTAGTTTCGGTCGAGCTTCTTGCCGAAGGCCTCGATGGTGGGGAACATGGTGCCGTTGGAGAGGTTGCCGTTGTGGGCGATGGCCAGAACGGCGCTGCCGGTCTTCTCTTCGGTGGCCGCCATCCACTTCCAGAGGTCCACGGGATTGTCGCTGCCCAGCGGCTTGAGCGTGGTGTAGGGTTCGACCAGGCTGGCCTTGGTGCCGTCTCCGCGGAAGATGATGTTGCGGTGCAGGTTGTTGCCGCCGGTGTTCGAGGTCCATTCATAGCCGATGAAGGCCGTGAAGCGGCCCGGATCGTTGTAGGCTTCGGCGGCCTTGATGACCTCCTGCCAGGCCGAGCGGTAGGCGCGGGTGCCCGGCAACGGAAATCCCTTGGGCAACTGGCCCCGGCCGAAGCTGCGGATGATGTCGAGGGCCGCCTCGGCGCCCTGGCCGCCTTTGATCTGATCATGCCACCTTCGGCCCTGCTCGGTTGCCAGCAGCTCCGGGTCGCCGGACATCAACTGCGGGAAAAAGCCGAAGCCGTCCGAGTGGTCCGCCACCACGAGGAAGTCGAGCGGTCGGGAGAGCTTGACCGGTTGACCGGTGGAAGAGGTGAGTTCCTCCCCCCGGGCGAAGCGGTAGGCGTCCCGGGGGGTGAGCCGCGCGCCGAAGGCCCCCGCGTCCATGGAGAATGAGGTATGCAAATGGGTGTCGCCGAAGAGCGGCCGTGTGGGAAAGGTGCGTCCCGCATAGGGCGAGTAATGCGGCTCGGTCGGGAATACTTTTTCAATTTTGGGCTTCGTGGCCAAACCGGACACCCCGACGTCGCTCTGTTCGGCGGCAAAGCCCGTCAGGGTCATGCAGCCGATGATCGCCAAGGTCCAAGCGATGATGTAATAAACAGATTTTGTTCGCATTGTAGAATCCTTTCCTGCTCATAAGCGCAATAACGCGCTGATTGTTTTCAATGGAACGGTCCCCAGCGTTGCGCTATCCGAAGAGCTTGGATACCGAACGCCAGGTGATGCCGCCCCCCAACAGGCAGATGGCCAAGGCCCCTGTGGCCGGGAGCCAGCGCCCGGCCAGGGCGAACCAGGGGCTGTGGTCGACGAGGCGGCTGCCCCTGATGAACAAAAGACCCACCACGCTGAGTACGCCGGCCAACCCCACACTGAAGGCTGCCACCAGGGCCAGGCCGAAGACCAGACGCTGCATGGCAATGGCGCTCAGCAGCAGCACCATGGCTGCCGGGCAGGGCAGCAATCCCGCGCCGATGCCCAGGGTCAGCAGCGCGCGCCAGGTGACCGGTGCGCCGTTTGCACCGGGCGGCATATGGCTATGGCTGTGGCCGTGATGAACGTGGTGATGCGAAGGGTCGTGGCCGTGAACCCGATCCGTGGGCAACGCCGCATGCGGACGGGGGTGTTCATGCGCGTGGGGCGCCGCGGCATGGTGATGGTCGTGTACGTGGTGATGCCCATGGTCGTCATGATCATGGGCATGGGGGTGCGTGTGCCCCTGCGGCCCGGCAGCACCATGGCCGTCCGGCATGCAACGGCGCACCCGTTGGGCGAACATGACGGCGCCCAGCGCGAACACGATCAGGCCGGAGATGAACGCCAGCCAGGCGTTGAGGGTCTCGGGATCGCTGTTTTTGGAGGCCAGCAGGGCGGCCAGGCCCATACCGAAAACCGCCAGCGTATGGGTGACGGTTACGGTCAGGCCCAGATAGAGCGCGTGCCATGGGGTCCCCCGGCTGCCTACCAGGTAGGCGGCCACGATGGCCTTGCCATGGCCGGGGGTGAGGGCATGCGCCGCCCCCCAGAGCATGGCGGCCAATAAGGCGCCGACGACGAAGCTCAGGCTCACGTGCGGGGCGGAGACCAGTGCCCGGAGGTTCGCCTCGGTGGGCAGGCCGATGCCGCGCAAAGAGACGGCCTCGCCCGTCCGCAGCAGCAGAACCGACAGGAGCAGGCCGGCGATCAGGAACCCGCCGCCGGCCAGGCGACGCAGCAAACGACCTCCGGGGGCGGCGGTCGAAGGCATCCAGGCGGTGATGAGGGCGGCGACGATAAAGCCGGTCAGGGCCACGCCCGGCACGAACGGAAACCCGGCCTCCGAAACGGCCCAGTCCCCGCCGCTGCGCCAGCCGAGAATCAAGCCGGTCACCACGGCGGCGCCCGCCGCCAACGCCGGTCGACCGGCCCGGGAGGTTACGATCAGGAGGCCCAGAACCATCAGGGCGGCCAGGTTCGCCAGATGGAAGAATTCCGGAAAAGCAAAGCGGCTTCCCGCCAGCGTGCCCATGAACAGGGCCAGGGGGAACAGCCAAACGGTCAGGCGCCCGGCCTGCCGGCCGTACTGGGCGGCCAGCAGCGCCAGGGCCATCATCGGCAAAAGATGCTCGGCCGATGTGAGCGGGTGCAGCATACCGGCATAGAACCCGCTCATCTCGGCGTTTACCATGTGGGCGCCGGCCCTGGCCGGCATCAGCAGGCCGGCCTCTAAAAAGGTCAAAAAGTATGCAATGAATCGGAATCGACGCATCGTTTAGGTTCCTCCCGGCCGGCGCTTACTTGGCTCAGGGCTTGTCGACACTGAGCGCGACCATTTCCGTGATTTGAAACACGACCCGCTCGCCTGCTTTGTGCTTACCCAAGTCCACATCGTCGCGCACCTTAAAGGTCTTGGTGGTGCCGTCCTCGAACCGCAACGTGGCGGTGTGCTTCATCAGGTCGATGGATGTGACGGTGCCGGTGATCTGGGTGGTTTCCGCCACCAGTCCCCCGGGTTGAGCCCCCTTGGGCGCCAGGGCCACCACGGCCGCCGATCCGTCCCCCTGGGCCGCCTGCTCATCGTCGACAAAAACAACCAGCTCTTCGGTCAGGGTGAGGTTGACCAGGTCGCCCTTCTTGACCTGGTCGAAGTTGACCGCCGCCGGACCGACCGTCACGGTGAACGGTTCGCCATCGGCCCCCAGCAGGGTGACCTTGCGCTGGTCGTAGTCGATGGCGGTGACCCTGGCGCTCACCTTCGTGGTGTTGACCACGATGCCGCCCGGCACCCCTTCCTGAAAAGCGCTGGCGTCGGATGTTTCGGGGGGCGGTGGCGGGGTAGCCGACTGGCAGGCAGTGAAAATAAACAAGGCCGCCGCAATTAGCGGCACCCATCGTGCCTCTTTGTTAAAAAATGCGTTCATACAATTTCCCTTTCTGTTTTCTATCTATGGTTTAAAGGATGCTCGGCATGCAGGTATCGCATGCGGATTCATCCGCCGGTCAGCATGATCGCCACGCGCTGGAGCGTCCAATAGGTGCCCAGGGACCCCACCGTATATCCGGGCACCATCGCCGCCCAGCGGGGCCAGCGAAACTCGATCCGTCGCAGCGACGCCAACAGCGCCAACACCAGGAAGACAAACGCGAGCTGCCCCAGCTCGACCCCCAGGTTGAAGAACAGCAGGGCCGGCGCCAGCTCCGCCCGGGGCATGCCGGTGGTGGACAGGCCACTGGCAAAACCGAAGCCGTGCAGCAGGCCGAAAGCGAAGGCCACCACCCAGGGGTAGCGGATCGTCAGGCTGGTTTCGCCCCGCCAGGAGCGCACGATCTCCGGCCCGAGAAAGAGAATGCTCAGCGCGATGGCCGCGTTGAGCGGCGGCAGCGGCGCCCGGGCCCAGCCGAAGGTAGCCAGGGCCAGGGTGATGCTGTGGGCCACGGTGAAAGCGGTGATGGTCTTGAACAGCATCGAACGGTTCTTGACGATCAGCAGCAGTCCCAGGACGAAGAGCAGGTGGTCGATGCCTTGCAGAATATGGTCGAAGCCCAGGGCGATATACTCACCTGCGGCCGCATGCCAGCTTCTTTGGCCGCGCAGTTGGACATAGGGCTTGGTGGGACGCGCCACGGCGGTCATGGTGGTGCCGTCGAGCCGGGTCAAGCGCACGAAGACATCCGTGATGGTGTGCTCCAGGCCGGCGAAGCGGATGATGTTTGCCTCCACGCCCGGCGGGCCGACGGCGACGACGCTGCGGAAGAGGTGCGAGTCTGAAAGTTCGTGCACGGTGGGCGTCACGACCATCTGCCAGTGCGCCGGCCATTCGGGTCGGCACGGATGGGGCCGGCCGAAGTAGATGGGAGCCCGCCAGAGCACCTCGAACCGGTCCCCCGCCAGCTGCCGCAGCGCCAGCGTTCCGGGCTGGGATTCGTGGGCATGAACCGGCGCATAAACCCCCAAGGCCAGGAGCAGCAGGAGAATCAATGGTACGAGGCGGTTCATTGCGCCGTCACCTCCGTTGGGGGCCCATCGGTCAGGGCCGCGGCGGTGGCCGGCGTTGGTGGCGCCACGGTGACTGCATAGCGTTCCCGGATCCTGGCATAGGCGGCATCCTTCAGCGCCTTCTGCTTTTCGAAGATCCAGTCCTGCCGGACCTGGGCCCGGATTTCGTTCAGGTCGGGCACCCGGGCCTCGATGCGCTCGGTCACGAATACGAGGTGCAGCCCGAAGGCGGAGGGTATCGGTCCCACCCACCTTCCGGGTTCGAGCGTAAGAAGGCTTTGTCCGAAGGCGTCGCCGAACTGTGTGCTGATCTCCCGTAGCGCTGACAGCGGGGGCTCGGGGTCCAGCAGCGTGGGGTCTCCGGCCGTATGCGGATCGGCCCCTGCATGCAGACGCTCTAGTAATTTTCGGGCGTCGTCGTCGGCATTCGCGCCGCGCTTGTCTCTGCTGACGAACACCTGGCTGAAGGCCACTTGCGGGTCGCCGAGGTACTTCTCGCTGTGGGTTTGCATGAAGGTCAGAAGTTCGGTGTCCGTGGGTTCGGTCAGGGAAGAGATGTCCTCGTAGATAAACTCCATGCGTTGCCGCAGCCGGCGCTTGAGCACCTCGTCGTCCCGGTCCAGGCCCAGGGCCAGCGCCTCACGGTAAAAGATCTCGTTGCGGACGAAATCCGCGACGAGACCCTTTTGCTCCGCTTCGGTGGGCGGCCGCTGCCAGGTCTTGACGAAAAGGGTGTTCATCCGCTCGAGGTCGTCGGCGGTGACCACGATTTGGGTCGTCGGGGTGCCCGCCGGACCGCCGGACATGGGCGGCGCGGGGTTGCCCTGCCACCCGAAGAGCAGGAACAGCGCCACGCCGATCAGCAAGAAATGGAGCAGTGGCTCTTTGAGCAGGGCCACGGTTCGTTTGTGGCGATCGTTCAACTTTTTCCAGTCTCCTATTGAGGATTTAGATGCCCTCTCCATTTGTTCACCGGTTTCTGGCTTCCTCTATGGTTTCGACCCCGCTGGTGTGCGCAATCGTGTCGAAGCGGATCTCCGGGGGCTCCTCGGCCATCTCGATGACCAGCAGCACCCGGTGGTAGGCCTGCGATTGCAAATGACGCCGCATCTCCTCCTCGCTGGTCCAGAACGTTTCGACCAGGATGGCGCGCCCGTCATCCACCCCTCGATAAAGCCGGCAGGTGACGCAATGGGGCTCGAACTGGGTCTGGTCGCACACCGACCCCAAAATCTCCAGGGCCTCGCTTTGTTTGTTCAAAGGGATCAATATCCTGATGGTCGAACGAATCAAGGTCATGGCCTTTCTCCAGATGTGCGCTGAAAATGGATCAGCGAAAGATATGCCAAGGCCATCCTAAAGGCGGTTTTTTAACAAGTTTTTGTTATTATTGAAACTATTACTATTCTGGGGTGTGGGTAAAGGGCAACGGCGGGGGCGCGGCGCCTATATTTCGGCAGGCTGCCGATATTCAGGCATTATGGGTGGGCCGGCGGATGCCCAGCTTTTTCATTTTGGATTGCAGCGTGGTGCGCTTCAGTCCCAGAATTTCGGCCGCACCGTCCTGGCCCGCCAGGCGGCCGCCGGTTTGCTGGAGCACGGCGGTGATATGCTGTCGTTCGGCATCCGCCAGGTTCAGCTCCGCTCGGGTCTCGGCGGGCGGCCGCTGGGGCGGGCCGATCGCAAGGGTCCGACCGTTGCACACGATCAGGGCGCGTTCGACCACGTTGCGCAACTCCCGGATGTTGCCCGGCCAGGCGTAACGCTGCAGGCTACCCATGCACGGCCGCGGGATGTGGTCGATGCGCTTGCCCATCTTTTTTTCGTATTGGCGTACAAATGCCCAGACGAGGGGTGCAATATCCTCGGAACGTTCGCGCAAGGGCGGCAAGAGGATCGGGAAGACGTTCAGCCGGAAGTAGAGGTCCTTGCGAAATCGGCCGGCCGCGACCTGCTGGGCCAGATCCAGATTGGTGGCGGTGATGATGCGCACGTTCACCTGTATCGTCTGGGTGGAACCCAAACGCTCGAACTTGCCTTGTTCGAGCACCCGCAGCAGCTTGGCCTGAACGCCCAGGGGCAAATCGCCGATTTCGTCCAGGAACAGGGTGGCCTCGTGGGCCGCCTCGAAACGGCCCCTCATGCGGGTCAGGGCGCCGGTGTAGGCGCCTTTTTCGCGGCCGAACAGCTCGCTTTCGATCAAGGTGGGCGGCAGGGCCGCGCAGTTGACCGTCACCAGGGGCAGATCCTTGCGCGTGCTCAGTTGGTGCACGGCCCGGGCCAGCAGCTCTTTACCGGTACCGGTTTCGCCTTCGATCAGGACCGTGGCATCCGTATGGGCCACTTGCTCCACCTGGGCGAGGATGCGCTTCATGGCAGGGCTCCGGCCGACGATCTCTTCGTGGACGTTTTTAAGCTCGATCTCCTCCCTCAGGTAGAGGTTTTCCTTTTCGAGCTTTTGCTTGAGGCCTTCGATCTCCTGCAGCCGCGCCCTGAGTTTTTCTTCGTTTTGCTTGCGGGCCAGGGCGTTGGCGAAGATCTGGGCCACCAGGTGCAGTTTGCGCACGATCTGTTCCGGCCAGGACCGCGCCGCCCGTATAGTGTCGAAGGACAGCACCCCGACCAATGGCCCCCGGCCCGTGGAGAGTGGGATGATCACCGAGGATTGGACGCCGAAATAGCGGAAGGTTTCCCGATCGAGGGCGGCTTCGGGCGGCAATTGCTCCGTTGAAAGGGCGAGCAGTTCGCCGCGCAGCACCCGATCGAGCGTCCAGGGAAACGATTCCTCGGCCTTGATCCCCTCCGGAAGCAGGGGGCCTTCGGGCGGGCTGTGCAGATGCGTGATGGTCAAGGAGTTCGGTGAGTGGTCCGACCACTGCCACAGCGCGGACAAATCCAGCCCCAGACATTCGCATATTTGCCGTTGGGCATCTTCGATCTGGGTGTCCACCTGGTCGGCGGGCAGATGGACGAAACGCGCGGATATTTCCGAGAGCAGGGTTTCAAACCGCAGGCGGAATTCCAGGGCCACCTCGGCCTGCTTGCGGGCGAGGGCATTGGTGAATATTTGGGCCACAAGCTGGATGCGCTGTACGAGCCGGGCCGGCCAGGCCACTGCTTGGTGCAGGCTGGCGAAAGACAAGGCGCCGATGACGGTGCCGCCGACCGACAGCGGCACCACGGTGGCCGACTTGACGCCCCAGCGGTTCAGCACTTCCCGGTCGGCTTCGGCTTCCGGGGGCAGATCTTTCAGGTGGCCGATGGTGACGATATTGCCCCCCAGGATCCGGCTCAACAGCCAGGGGAGGATGTCCCTCGCATCGAACGGGCTTGCGGGCAGAAGATTCTCCGCCGGCTGATGGATATGCGACAGAACCATTTGGCCGGGCTCGCGCTCGACAAGCTGCCAAAGCACCGAGCGGTCGAGCTCCAGCAGCTCGCAGATGCGGCGCTGGGCCTCTCTGATGGCGGTGTCGATGCGGTCGGCGGGCTGATTGACGAACTGTGCCGATATTTCGGCAAGCAATGTTTCGAAGCGCAGGTGTGCTTCGAGTTCGGATTGAATGTCGTTTGCTTCTATGACCATGGTCGTATCGATTCGCCCTAGTTTCTTCCAGACATTTAAAATTACAATAAATTCCGATTCGGCCGCAAGCACTATTTGACGTTCGTTGGCCCCAGCCGCCCCGCCGGCGGCGACGGTCACCGGTGGACCCCCACCGCTGGCGGAATGGTGGTAACTTTCATGTCCCCAAGCGCGAATGGGCCGGCCTGGTCCCAAAACGCCCCGCTTTGGGACCCCTCAGCCAAGTCATTAAAGGTTTCTCGAAAAGAATCGATATATTAATGAATATGGAAGCTTAAAAAACCATTGGCCTTGGAAAGCGCAGGAAGTTGAGCGATAGGAGCAGATGAAAACCCATCCCCGATCCATCGAAGCGGCCATGGCTTGGATGAAAAGCCTCTATATCAAATACGCCCCCGAAGCGGCCAAAGACCCCTACGCGCCCAACCACTGGAAAGAAAAGGTGCTGTACCTGTCGCTGCTGGTATCGGTTTTTGTGGTCTTTTTTGTCCTGGTGGCAGGCATGCCCGTCAATATCGAAAATGAATATTGGCTGGTGTCCATCGCGGCCGTGACGGGGTATTTGGGGTGCCTGCTTCTTTTTTTCTGCCCCAAAGCGCGTTTTCAAATTCGCGCCACCGTCGCTTGTTCCCTGATCTATTTTTTGGGGATCACGCTCATTCTGGATTTCGGTCCCTTCCTGGCATCCCGGGAATACCTTTTCACCTTCAGCATTATGGCCTCGATCCTCTTGGGCTGGACCGGCGCCGCGGTTTCCATCACGATCAACCTGATCACCCTGATCGCGGTGGGGATTTTGATCGAGAACGGCTATTGGCCGAATCTGCTCCATCTGGATAACGCGCTGCTCTCCTGGCACCTGGTTGCCATCGATTTGGTTTTCATCAACATTATCTCCACCCTTTTGATCGCGCTGTTCTTTATGTATATTGATCGATCGCATCAGGCCGCCACGAATTACGCCCGGTTGTTGCTTAAAGAAGGAAAAAAATTAACCGATTCCAACCAACAATTGGCCCTGGAAATCGAAGACCGCAAAGCGGTTGCCAAAGCTCTGGAAGCCAGCGAAGAGCGTTACCGGTTGTTGGCTGAAAACTCTTCCGATGTGATCTGGAGCCTTGCCCTGGACGGCAAGGTTACCTATGTGAGTCCGTCGGTGCGACAGTGGATCGGATTTACGCCCGAAGAATTTTTGGAACTCCCATTGGAGAAAAGGATGCCCGCCGAGTCGCTCGGCGAGCTGCTCCGGCGCTTATCCGCGGAATTAAGCTTGCCGGCCGAACAGCGCACTTCCCACGATATCCTGGAAATCGAGCAGTACGCCAAGGACGGTTCGATAAAAAAGGCCGAAATGTCGATCTCCTGGCTGTTCGATAGCCTGGGCCGGCCCGTGGGTTTGCAGGGGGCCACGCGCGACATCACCCAACGCAAGCAGGCCGAAGCGTTGCTGCGCAAGAGTGAAGAAAAGTATCGCACGATTCTGGAAACCATCGAAGAGGCGTACTTCGAATCGGATCTGGACGGCCGTCTGGTCTTTTTTAACAGAGCCCTGAGCGACTGGTTGGCGTATACCGGCGCGGAATTGATGGGGTGTCATTACGCGGTCTGCATGGACGCATTCAATGCCGACAAATTCCGCGTGGTTTTGAGCAATGTGCTTGCTTCGGGCAAATCCGGCCAGCCCATCGACCTGGAAATTCTTTCCAAAAGCGGAAAAGCGATCGCCGCCAGCATCTTGATATCGCTATTGACCGACGAGCAGGGCAACCCCATGGGATTCCGCGCTTTGGCGCGCGACATGACCCAGTACCATACCATGGCCCTTGAGCTCCAACGGGCCCAGAAGATGGAGGCGGTCGGGACGCTGGCCGGCGGCGTGGCCCATGATTTGAATAATATTCTCTCCGGCGTGGTCAGCTATCCGGAACTGCTCTTGCTCAACATGGCGGACGACGATCCTTTGCGAAAACCGGTGCTGACCATAAAAAAGTCCGGCGAACGAGCGGTGGCCATTGTGCAGGATCTTTTGACGCTGGCCCGCAGGGGGGTGTCGGTCAAAGAGGTGGTCAATCTGAATCTCATCGTCAAAGAATATCTTCTAAGCACCGAGTTTCAGCATTTAAAATCGTTTCACCGCGGAATTTCCGTAGAGACCGAGCTTGCGCCCAATCTGCCCAACGTCAACGGTTCCCCCGTGCATCTGTCCAAAACCGTCATGAACCTGGTTTCCAATGCCGCCGAAGCCATTTCCGGCGAAGGTAGCATTTACCTGTCCACCCAGGAGCAATACATCGAATCCGCCGCGGCGCTCTACGATAACGTCCGCGAAGGCGAATATGTCGTACTGACGATCAGGGATACCGGTATCGGCATAGCGCCCGGGGATCTGGGCAAAATCTTCGAGCCCTTCTTCACCAAGAAGGTGATGGGACGAAGCGGCACGGGTCTGGGCATGGCGGTGGTCTGGGGTACGGTCAAAGACCACGGCGGCTACATCAACGTGCATAGCGCCCAAGGCAAGGGAACTACTTTCACGATCTATTTGCCCATCACCCGGCTCGAGGCCCCCAAGCACCATTCGACGCTCTCCATCGAAGCATACAAGGGCCAAGGCGAAACGATTCTGATCGTGGACGATGTGGAGACCCAGCGCGAAATAGCGACGGGTATTTTGGAAAAACTGAACTACAAACCGGTGTCGGTTCCAAGCGGAGAGCTGGCCATCGACTATTTGAAAACCCAGGCAGTCGATCTTCTGCTTTTGGACATGATCATGGAGCCGGGTTTGGACGGCCTTGAGACCTATAAAAGGATACTTGCCATGCATCCAGGGCAGAAGGCCGTCATTGCCAGCGGCTATTCGGAAACCGAGCGCATCAAAGAAACCCAACGCCTTGGTGCCGGCCAATATATCCGCAAACCCTATTCCATCGAAAAGCTGGGGGTCGCCATTCGCAAAGAACTGGATGGCCTTAAAGCCCCGGATGCGCTTTCCTAGAAAGTGGTTTCAAAACCTTCAATCGCGTTCAAAGTCAAGGCGGGGCGAGTTAGTCAACCGCCGGAGTACACTTGGTATTCTGAGGATTGGGCATCCGGTGACTTCGGGCATACTGCCGTCATCGGAATCACAGTCGCCCAGCACGCCGACGACAGCGGTGAGCAAGCGCGTGCCGATCCGTACCAGGGAGACAAGATGATTCGCGTGCATTGGGACTTCCTTTTGCGACAGCTTTGGGATAAGGCTGAGCCTGTACAGGGCAGGCATGTCGCCGGGTTTCGCACATGGGGGCGATTTGTATCGACGGGGAGCTCCTCTCGCGGTCGGTACGAAGATAGCAAGCCATATATCACCCGGCGGGCGCCAATCCTTACATCATAGCCGCGTTACGCCACCGGCTCATTTCGGGGATCGTCAGCGTTACAAATTGTATGGTGCATTGGTGTGCCACGACACATGAACCGCCGCGTGGCGGTCGAATGGTGTTGTTTGGGGCTGAAATGACTCGCATGGAACCGGACTTCCGCAAACAATCCGACCCGGGGCGGAATGCCTTTGACGAGACCATCCGCCACACCTTTTTTCCCGGTAAGTTCGCGGCCCCGCGCATCGAGGCCGCCCTTCACCTTTTTCGCGCCCGGACCCTGCGCCCCCTCATGAACCCACCCCATCGCCGGCCCCGCACCATCGTGATCGAGGCCCGCGCGGGCCAAGGCAAATCGACCCTGGCGGCCCAATTTCTGCAGCATGTGGGTGCCCCATTCACCTGGTGCAATTGCGGTCCCGAGGACAGGGAGCTGCGGGTGCTGATCACGGCGCTTTTTGCCGCCCTGCTCAAGGCTTTTCCGGGTTTGAAGGCATCGCGCCTCTACACCATGATCGCTCGGGCGCAGCTTATCGAGGATGCGGCCGACACGTTGGCGCAGCAATTGATGCAGGACCTGCCGCTTTTGGCGGGGGATGCTTTTTACCTGGTGCTCGACGATCTGCACACCCTCGACGGGGCCCGGGACAGCCTTGCCTTCATCCAGGCCGCCATCGCCCACGCGCCGCCGCCGCTGCGCTTTATCCTGATTTCACGGTCACCCGTACCCACATCGGGCACGACCGTCGTACACCTGGATAACGACGCCCTGGCCATGAGCCACAGCGACACGGCCGAACTTTTTGCAGCCCAGTTCAAGGTTTCGCTGCCCGCGGAGGCCGTGGCCGAGCTTCAACGGATCACCGAAGGCTGGGCCATGGGCCTGGTGATGGCCGGGCATGTGGTCAGCGGCCAGGTGCAGCGTGATCCGGCCGTGCCCGTGAACACCCTGCTTGCCCGGGGAACCCATCTCTTCTGGCGTTACTTCGAGGAGGATGTGTTCAACGGCCTGAGCCTGGCCGAGCGACGGGCCTTGCTGACGCTGGCCCTTGTGGAGAATATCCCCCTCGGTTTGGCACACGCCCTGGTGCCGCTGCCGGACCCGGCAACCTTTCTGGAAACGCTCGTTCAGCGCAATTTCTTTCTGCGGCGTCTGGATGAAACGCCGCCCTGCTACCGCTTTCACCACCTTTTCCAGGAATTTTTAAGAATACGCGCGCAACAAGCCTTGACGGCCCGCGTCCGGCGCTCCGTGCTGGCCAGGGCCGCCCACTGGTACCTGCGCCATGCACACCACGAGCGCGCGCTGCGCTATTACCTCGAAGCCAAGGCCCTGGGCATGGTGGAGAAGATCCTGCGCGAAACCGGCGCCCAGCTTCTGGCCACCAACCGCATGACCGCCCTCCAGGAGCACATGCCGATCCTCGCGCCCGAGGAGGTGCGGCCCTATGCCTGGCTCAGCTTTTTCATCGCCAGCGTCTATGTGCGCAACGCGCCCCATCACTGCCTGGTTTACCTGGAACAGGCCCATCGTCAATTCACGACCGATGGCGACCAACTGGGCGAACTGATGGCGGCCACCACCCTGGTGGCCTTTCACGCCGGCATCGATTGCCGCTTCAAGGAGGGCGCCCATCTGCTGCCCCGGGCCGAAGCGCTCTATCGGACCCTGGCCGAACGGCTGTCGGTGCCCGCCCGCATCCAAAGCGGCTATGCTTTGGCCTACGGCCTCTGCTTTTTCGAGGGACGCACCGGCGAAGCCGCTGTATATGCCCGGGAGTGCCTGAAACTGGCCCGCGGCCATGGTCTGGACGATGCCGGCATCTCCACCTCGGTGGCTTTGGGCTTGATCCGCAGCCTGGAAGGCGATTGGTCCGCTTTCCGGCGGGAAATCGAGCAGATCCAGCCGCTGCTGCGCAGTCCCCGGGCGGGGGACATCGCCAAAATGGGCCTGGGCATCCAGGAACTCACCCTGTTGGCGCTGGAAGGCGATCCGGCCGTTTACGAGCACTACCGGGAACTGCTCCTGCAAGACGCGGACACGGCGTTGCTGGCCCCCACGATTTTCGGACCGATGCTCTTGCTGGCCGATTTGCACCACGCCTTGGCCGTCGGCCACCTGGAAGAGGCCCTGCGGATCGCAAACCAGGGCCTGAACGCGGCCGGCAGCAGCGCATCGGCCCATATGCAGAGCCAGTTTCACTCCTACCTGGCCTATCTGCACGCCTTGGGCGGCCGGCCGGGCGAGGCCGAGACCGCCGCGCAAAAGGCCGAGCGGCTGCGCTCCGAAGCGGGTGGCCCCAACTTTGACGTTTTGAACCGGACGATTCTGGGCGCCACCTTTGCCCTGCTGGGTTCGTTCGGCAGAGCCGAAACCCTGCTGACCCGGGCCATCGAGGAGGCCCGCCGCCTGGGTGCAAAGTATCTGCTGGTGTCGGCCTATGCGCACAGGGCCTGCCTGTACTTGGCCGAACAAAAACGGCAGGCCTTTCGGGAAGATATTCGCCACTGCCTGGAAGTCATGCATCGGCAGTCGTATCGGCGCTTTTACACCTTTACGCCCCAGGTGGCCCTTAAGATCCTGCCCGCCGCCGTCGAGTACGGCATCGAAGTGAATCTGGCCCGCCAAGCCGCCCGGCCAATGAATGCCCACATCCTGGACCAAGGGACGGCGATTCCTTTGCTGGAGATCACGACCCTGGGCCGCCTGGCGCTTGCCATCGCTGCCGAGACCCGCATGCGTCCGGCCGATTTGACCGTTTCCCAGAGAGAGTTGCTGGCGCTTCTGATCGGCGCCCCCCAAACCGGCTTGTCCCATGAGGTTATCCAGGAGGCCTTCTGGCCGGAGAGCCAGCCGGCCAAAATGCGCTCCAAGCTCGACAACCTGCTGGCGCGTCTGCGCAAGGCGTTCAACCAGGCCCTGGCCCCTCACTCCGCCAGCCATTATCTGGTGATGACCCGGGGGCATGTTCGGTTGCAAAACTGCCGCATCGACGCCCTCGAATTTCTAAAAAGCGCCGCGGAAGGCTTTTCCCACGTGAAAATGCGCGCTCCCCGCCAGGCCGAAATGGCGTTTTACAAAGCCCTGTTGCTGTACGAGGGCCACTTCATGCCCGGCGTGCTGCTCAGGACCCCGGCGGATCATTTCCAGACCGAGCTGCAGCATCGATTTCGGGAGTGTGCCCAGATCCATATCCGTTTGCTGGCCGAAGGCGAACGCCTCGCCGAAGCCGTCACCCTCTGCCGCAAAGCCCTGAAATTCGATCCCACCCATCAACCGCTGGTCAAAGCCCTTTACCATCTGCAGATCCGTTGCAACGAACCTGTGCAGGCCCGCCGGGCCGTGGCCGATTACGAGAAGGCGCTGGTCCGGGACGGATTCACGCCCACGGAGATCGGTCAAATTTTCGACGATTTCTGGTGCGAGGCCTGATCTTTCGTTTGGCGGGCGACCTTTTTGCGCCCCAATGCCGCATTGCGAGAAAAATGCGAGATCGCCCTGCTAAAAGGCACTTATGAGTGGTTTGCAGGGGATTGTATTCGCCATCGGATCGATCCCCGCTGCGCGCACCGCTAAAAATGCGAAAACAGGGTGTCGGTTGACCGGATGGGAAAGCCCGGCGCCGAAATGCGGCCATGACCTCTTCATTCCCCCATAAGCGTCTTGCTTTTCTGGACGGTCTGCGCGGAGTGGCCGTGCTGCTGATGATGGAGCAAAACATCGGCATCTGGCTCTGGCACGCCAATGGCCCCCTGCGCTTTGCCAACCATCCATTTTTTTACAGCCTCAATGGCATCGGAGGCCTGGCCGGTCCCCTGTTCATCACCATGGCGGGTACCGGTTCCGCCCTGTTGGAACAGCGCCACGCCGCCATCGACCGCACCCTTCTCCTGCGAGGTCTGGGTATCATGCTTTGCGGTTACCTCATGAACGCGATCACACCGGGACTTTTCTCGCTGGGCTCATGGTTCACCCTGCAGATGATCGGTTTCGCCATCATGAGCACGCCCTTTTACCGCCGCATGACGACCCCCCAGGTGTTGCTGCTGGCGCTGGCCGTTGTGCTGGCCACGGGTGGCCTGCACCATCTGCTCGATACCCCCTTGCGGCTTTCGGTCCATCGCATGCGCACAGGCACCCCCTGGCGCCTGATGCTCGCCGAGAGCTACTACTCCGTTTTCCCCTGGCTGGCCTTTTACCTGGCGGGCTATGCCATGGGGCGCCTATATATCGGCAAGCAGAACAGGGAGATCATCCGGCTGGCGTGGGTTTCCCTTTTGGCCGGCGGCTGCGGGGCCTTTTTTTCCCTGCTGCCCTTTGCCCAAAAAGGCCTGCCGCATCTTTACCTGCGGCTCAACCTGGGCTTTTTCCCGACCCCGCCATTGTTTGTTCTGCTTTTGTTCCCCGTAATCGTCCTCTCTTTCTTTGCTTTTCAATGGTTGGCGCGGCATTGGTCTTTGAGCGAACACCATTTTCTGGTCTGCCTGGGGCGTCTTTCGCTGACCCTACAGATTGTGCATGTGTTTCTCTTCTATGAGGTCAGCCAGCGCATGGGATGGTTCCGCGCCTTCTCCACGCCGGCCACCGCGGCCATCCTGATGGGTTTTCTTTCGATTACGGCGTTGATGGCCGTGGGCTGGCGCAAGGGCCGCTTCCGTTACAGCGGTGAATGGGTGCTCCGGCGATGGGCAGGCTGAGCACCGGAAAGGAGGTGATCGGTGCTTCCGGCAGGGAAGCGGACGGCGCTAAAGAGAGTTAATCATAAAACAGCTTATAGGAGGGTGTATGAACGTGATCGGATATTTCAAAAAGTGGCTGCTGGGCGCGTTTGTTGCCGCCATGCCGGTGGTCATCGCGGCCTGTTACGGCCCGATGTATGATGTCCAGGGAAGCGTGGCCGATTCAAAAACCGATGAAGGGATCACCGGCATCGAGGTCACCTGCATCAATTACGACGATTTGACCACCCCATCCATCGATGAGGGCGAAGAACTGGTCACCTACACCAGAGCCGGCGGATATTACGAATTCGAGAAAACCAGCACCGGCTCCTGCGCCGTGGTCAAGGTGCGGGATGTAGACGATACCGAAAACGGTGTCTACCTGCGCAAGACCATCTACGTCCGGGGTCCTTATCCAAGTCCCATTGAAATGTATCGGTTGAAATAACTCAGCGTACGAAATGACGGGCGGTGCCCCCTGCCCGGTTCCGGAAGCTATCGCGTGTCCATCCAGGGATGCGATATTCTTGGATGGACACTATCTCAGTGTGAAAAGAGGTTCACCACATGGCCATTCTCAAGCGTTCGAGCCATCTCCGGCGTTTCGTTTATCCCATCTATCGCGGCCTGGAGCGCAGCGTCCATCCCCTGCGCTACCTTTTCATCGAAATCACCCAGCGCTGCAACCTCGAGTGCCGTCACTGCGGCAGCGACTGCGGCAAAGAGACCCGTCTCGACGAGCTCTCCACCGCGGAGTGGATCGACTTTTTCGCCTATCTGCCCATCCATTTCGATCCCAAAAGCTTGATTCTGGTGATCACGGGCGGTGAGCCCCTGTGCCATCCCGAATTCGGTCGTATCACAGAGGCCCTGAAGCGCCACGGTCTGTCCTGGGGCATGGTGACCAACGGTTACAGCCTCACCCCGGGCCGCCTGAAAAAATTGATGGCCGACGGCCTGGCCTCGATCACCATCAGCCTCGATGGTTTGGAAGCCTCCCATGACTGGCTCCGTGGCCGGCGCGGTGCTTTTAAAAGAGCCCTGGCCGCCATCGGCCTGGTGGCGCAATCGGGAATCGGGCTCTTCGACGTCGTCACCTGCGTCAACCCGCGCAACCTGCAAGAACTGCCGGCCGTCGAAGAGCTGCTCAGGGGCTTGGGTGTGCCCGCCTGGCGTCTTTTCTCCATCTTTCCCAAAGGCCGCGCCCGGAAGAATACTGAGTTGATTCTCTCCAACGATCAAACCCTGGATCTCTTCAATTGGATCGCCCAGCGCCGCCGGGGACTGGGAGGCGGCGGCTTCTCCCTGGAGTTCTGCTGCGAAGGCTACCTGCCGGCCGGAACCGACCGGGCCGTGCGCGATGATCCCTTCTTCTGCCGCGCCGGCATCAATATCGGCTCGGTGCTGTGCGACGGCGCCATTTCGGCCTGCCCCAACATCTCCCGCCAGTTCGTGCAGGGCAACATCCGCCACGACGATTTCAAAGATGTCTGGGAAAACCGCTACCAGCGCATGCGCCAGCGTGACTGGATGCGCCAGGGCGATTGCCGCACCTGCAAAGAGTGGACGCGCTGTCAGGGCAACTCCCTGCATTTGTGGGATGACGAAGCGAATCGGCCCGTGCGCTGTTTCAAAGAGATTTGTTTCTAACCCTACGGCTTCTGCCCGATCTGAAAGTCGGCCAGCATCTCCAGGGCCCGCACCATGGCCGAATGATCCCAGGCCTTGCCCCCGTGGGCGGCACAGGCATTGAACAGCTCCTGGGCCGTGGCCGTGTTGGGCAGGCTCAGGCCGAGCTGGCGGGCGTTGGCCAGCGCCAGATTCAGATCCTTCTGGTGCAGTTCGATGCGAAAGCCCGGATCGAAGGTGCGCTGGACCATGCGCTCGCCATGCACCTCCAGGACGCGCGAGTTGGCAAAGCCCCCCAGCAGGGCCTGGCGCACCTTGGCGGGATCGGCGCCGGCCTTGGCGGCAAAGAGCAGGGCTTCGGCCACGGCCTCGATGTTCAAGGCCACGATGATCTGGTTGGCGACCTTGGCGGTCTGGCCGTCGCCGTTGGCGCCCACCAGGGTGATGTTCTTGCCCATCAGGCGCAACAGGGGCTCGACCCGCTCGAACGTATCCCGGGGGCCGCCGACCATAATGGTCAGGGATGCGTTCTGGGCCCCCACCTGGCCGCCGGAAACCGGGGCGTCGAGGTACTCGCAGCCCAGGGCGTTGATACGTCGGGCAAACGCCTTGGTGGCCATGGGTGAGATCGAGCTCATGTCCACGACGACTTTGCCGGCGGACAACCCTTCGGCCACGCCGGCCGCGCCGAACAGCACCGTTTCCACATCGGGGGTGTCCGGCAGCATGGTGATGATCACCTCGGCGCGCTGGGCCACTTCCCAGGAAGAGCCGCAGGCCCCGGCACCCGCGGCGCTCAAATCTTGGGGCACGCCGCTGCGACTATGCAGGTGAAGCGTGTGGCCTCCTTGCAACAAGTGCCCGGCCATGGGTTTTCCCATGATACCGAGGCCGATGAATCCGACTTGCATGGCAATCTCCTTTGCTTCTACGTCGCTGCCAGCGATGGCCGGCGCTATTTCCCTTGACAACGTGACTACCGGCAATTTAAACCAGCAATTGTGTTCATACAATAGGGTTTGCTTATTTAATGAGGCAATATAATCCAATGAATACTATTCACATTGTGTATTTGCACGCTGCAAGACCCATCTCGCCCATCCACGGCCAGTAAAGATCTTCAATCGCTTCGCTTGGGATCCACACGTAAGGTTCGATGCCGTTTTTGGCCCAGTTCCAGTTCAGCACATCCAATAGGCGGGGACCCAGGGGTCTTCGCACAACCATCAAGGAGGCAGCCGAATGGAAGCAAAGAAAGTCAGAGCGGGGAGTAAAAAGGGTAAGGCCGATACACCACAGATGGGCGGTCGCCGGGAATTTTTGACGTCGGCGGTGGCGGCGGCCGGGGCCGCGACCCTGTCCCTGGGTTTTCCCACCATCGTCAAGGCCCAAGGACCGATCACCATGCGCTGGCAGAGCACCTGGCCGACCAAGGACATCTTTCACGAGTACGCCCTGGATTTCGCCAAGAAAGTCAACGACATGACCGGCGGAGACCTGAAGATTGAAGTGCTGCCGGCCGGCGCCGTGGTACCGGCCTTCGGCCTGCTCGAGGCGGTCTCCAAGGGAACCCTCGACGGCGGCCACGGGGTCATGGTCTACCATTACGGCAAGCAGGAGGCGCTCGCCTTGTGGGGCTCGGGCCCGGCCTATGCCATGGATGCCAACATGTTGCTGGCCTGGCACAAATATGGCGGTGGCAAGGAGTTGCTGGCCAAAATTTACGAATCCATCGGCGCCAATGTGGTCTCGTTCGCCTACGGGCCCATGCCGACCCAGCCCCTGGGCTGGTTCAAAAAGCCGATCGCCAAGGCCGAAGACCTCCAGGGCGTCAAGTTTCGCACCGTGGGCATTTCCATTGACGTGTTCACCGGCCTGGGGGCGGCCGTCAACGCCCTGCCCGGCGGCGAGATCGTACCGGCCCTCGATCGCGGCCTGCTCGACGGGGCCGAATTCAACAACGCCTCATCCGACCGGCTGCTCGGCTTCCCGGACGTGTCCAAGGTGTGCATGCTGCAAAGCTACCACCAGAATGCCGAATCGTTCGAGATCCTGTTCAACAAGGACAAGTTCAATGGCCTGCCGGACAAGATGAAGGCCGTTATCGAAAACGCCGTGGAGGCGGCCTCGGCCGATATGTCGTGGAAAGCGATCGACCGCTACTCCAAGGACTACCTCGAAATGCAAAAAAAGGATAACGTCAAATTTTACAAAACGCCCGATGCGCTCCTGCAAAAAGAGCTCGATGTGTACGATAAGGTTGTGGAACAAAAAAGCGCGAAAAATCCGCTGTTCAAGGAGATCGTCGAGTCCCAGAAAGCCTTCGCGGCGCGCGCCGTGAGTTGGGATCAGGATACCAATGTCAACCGGCGCATGGCCCATGCCCACTATTTCGGCAAAAAGGCCCCTGCTAAGCCGAAAGGAAAAAGCTGAAGGGCTGAACGGTTAGATCGTGTCGAGCGGCCATCCGGACAGGGGTTGCCGGATGGCCGCTGAATTCCAGGAAGGATCGGATATGCAGAAACTGCTGCTGACGATAGACAAAATCAGCACCTGGGTGGGCAAATTCTTCTCCTGGCTCATCGTGGCGCTCACCTTTCTGATCACTTATGAAGTGTTTTCGCGCTACGCCCTGAACACCCCGCATCCCTATGCTTTCGATGTCATGCTCATCATGTATGGGACCTTGTTCATGATGTCGGGGGCCTACACCCTATCGAAGAACGGCCACGTGCGCGGCGATGTGCTTTACGGCTTTTTCCCGCCGCGCCTGCAGGCCGGCCTGGATCTGTTTTTGTACTTCCTGTTCTTTTTGCCCGGCGTGGTGGCCCTGTGCTGGGCCGGTTACGACTACGCGGCCGAATCCTGGGCGATCCGCGAACGCTCCAGCATCGGCTCGGCCGGCCCCCCCATCTATATGTTCAAAGCCGTCATTCCGGCGGCCGGAACGATTCTGTTGGCCCAGGGCCTGGTCGAAATCGTGCGCTGTGTCCTGTGCCTCAAGCAGGGGCAGTGGCCCTCGCGCCAGGAGGATGTCAAGGAGGTCGATGTCGACCAGCTCAAGGCCATGGTGCATGCCAAAGAGGAGGATATCGCCGCGGCCGATGCCCAGGACAGGGCCGGGAAAGGGCGTGACGAGTGAAAAAGGAAGTCTGGTTCGGACTCTCGATCATGGCCCTGGTGGTGATCGGGGTGTTCTGGTTGATGCCCCCGCCCGCGCAGATGACCAACGGCCACCTGGGCCTGCTGATGCTGGCCATGATCGTGGTAACGATCATGCTCGGCTTTCCCACCGCCTTCACCCTGATGGGCATGGGCACGACCTTCACGTTTCTCTTCTATCACGGCCAGAACCCGGGTACGGCCGTGGTGCGCACCCTGGACCTGATGGTGCACCGGGCCTATGCGGTGATGAACAACGACGTGTTGATCGCCGTGCCCCTTTTCGTGTTCATGGGCTATCTGGTCGAGCGCGCCAACTTGATCGAAAGGCTTTTCAAGGGGCTGCACCTGGCCACCTCCCGCATTCCGGGCTCGCTGGCGGTGGCCACGATTGTGACCTGTGCGGTCTTCTCCACCGCCACCGGGATCATCGGCGCGGTGGTGACCCTCATGGGCCTACTCGCTTTCCCGGCCATGCTCAAAGCCGGCTACAACGTCAAACTGGCGGCAGGCGCCGTGACCGCCGGCGGTACCCTGGGCATTTTGATCCCGCCCTCGGTGCTGTTGATCCTGTATGGCGCCACGGCCGGGGTATCGGTGGTCAAGCTTTACGCCGGCGCTTTTTTCCCCGGCCTGATCCTGGCGGGAATGTATGTCGGCAGCGTCATCCTCTATGCCAAATTCAAGCCCCGCGCGGCGCCGCCGCTATCCGAGGCCGACCGGCGCGTGCCGTTGCCCCGCTTTGCAAAAATCATCACCCGCACGCGCAGCCGCAACGTCATGGTCGGGCTGATCGGGGCGCTCAAGGGGCGCCGCAATGCCGAGGTGCCCCTGGGCACGCTGGTCCGGCACCTGATCGTCGCCCTGTTGCCGGCCCTGGCGGCGATCCTGCTCATGGGATCGATCTACCTGTCCCTGACCGCACCCGAAGAAGAACTGCCCGAGGGCCTAGTGCCCTTGGGCTCGTGGAGCCAGGCGCAGGAAAGCACCGGCGGCGGCTTACAGGAGCCGGAAACCGACGTCCCGGCCGCCGAAAACGGGGGCTTGCAGGAACCCGAAGCGGTCGATCAGCCCCCCCCGGCGCCTGAGGCGGAGGCTTCGGACCAGACGGGCCGGCGCAAACCACTGCCCCTCGGCTACTGGATCACGGTCGGCATTATCGCCGGCGCACTGGCGATCTTCTACCTGATCTTTACCTTCGTGCGCCTCGAAATCTTCAAGATGCTGCTGGGCTCGTTTTTCCCCCTGGCGATGTTGATCCTCGGCGTGCTGGGCACCATCGTCGTCGGGCTGGCCACCCCCACCGAAGCCGCGGCCATGGGCTCGTTCGGCGGATTCGTGCTGGCGGCGGCCTACCGGCAGCTCAACCCGCGCATGATCAAAGAGTCGGTCTTTCTCACGGCCAAAACCAGCGCGATGGTGTGCTGGCTGTTTGTCGGCTCCAGCATTTTCGCCGCGGCCTTCGCCCTGCTCGGCGGACAGGAGATCATCAACACCTGGGTCATTTCCATGGACTTGACCCCCGTGCAGTTCATGCTGCTGGCCCAGGCCATTATCTTCCTGCTGGGCTGGCCCCTGGAGTGGACCGAAATCATCGTGATCTTCATGCCGATTTTCCTGCCGCTGCTGGCGCACTTCAACATCGATCCGCTGTTCTTCGGGCTGCTGGTGGCGATCAACCTGCAAACGGCCTTTCTCTCGCCGCCGGTGGCCATGGCCGCCTTCTATCTCAAGGGGGTGGCGCCGAGCCATGTCACGCTCAACCAGATCTTCATGGGCATGCTGCCGTTCATGGCCATCCAGGTGGTCATGCTGGCCCTGCTCTACCTGTTTCCGGCGATCGGGCTATGGTTGCCGTCGCTGGTGTACCAATAGAACCGCACCAGCCCCGTGTCATTCCCGCGCAGGCGGGAATCCAGAGTTCCCGCTGGATGCCGGATAAAGTCCGGCACGACAGACTGGCACCATTAACTGCCGGGTTAAAATGTGAGGCCGATACACAGCCGAAGGAAAAAGGATCATGAAACCCAAAATACTAGTCACCCGTGAAATCTTTGACGACGTGCTGGAGATGTTGGCCGAGCATTTCGAGGTGCAAGCCAACCAGGACGACCGTCCCATGGACCCGCCGACCCTGGCCCGCAATCTGGCCGACAAGGCCGGGGTCATGACCACCCTGGTGGACCGCGTGGATGGGCCGCTGCTCGCCGGCTGTCCCACGCTCAAAGCCGTGTGCAACATCGCCGTGGGCTTCAACAACATCGATCTTGCGGCCTGCTCCCGGGCCGGGGTCATGGTCACCAACACCCCCGGCGTGCTCGACGACAGCACCGCCGATTTCACCTGGGCCCTGATCCTGGCCACGGCCCGGCGGGTGGTCGAGTCCGACGCCCATCTGCGCGCCGGCGGGTGGAAGGGTTGGTACCTCAAACAGTTCCTGGGCCTGGATGTGCACCACGCCACGTTGGGAATTCTGGGATTCGGCCGCATCGGTCAGAAGGTGGCGCGCCGGGCCGCAGGCTTCGACATGCCGGTGCTGTACCACAGCACGCGGCGGGTGACGGCCGAGGTGGCGCGCGCCTGCAACGCCGTCTACGTCACCAAGGAAGAGCTCCTGGCCCGCACCGACATCCTCAGCCTGCACGTGCCCTATGCGCCGGCGACCCACCACCTCATCGGCCCGGCGGAACTGGCCCTGATGAAGCCCGGCGCCATCCTGATCAATGCCGCCCGCGGCGGCGTGGTCGACGACGCGGCCCTGGTAGAGGCCTTGGCCGGCGGCCGCCTGGCCGGCGCCGGTCTGGATGTCTTCGAAAACGAACCGGCCTTGAATCCGGCCCTCATAGGTTTCAAGAACGTCGTGCTCACGCCCCACATCGCCAGTTCGTCGGCGGCCACGCGCCACGCCATGGCCCTGCTGGCCGCCCAGAACCTCGTAGCGGCCCTGACCACCGGCCAGCCGCCCAACCTGCTCAATCCGTTGCCGACCGGCGCCTGACCGCAAAGCCGGCATGCACCATCCTTGGCCGGAAGCTAATACTGCACCTCGGCCCCCGATCAAACCCCATGGCTGCCGCCTCTGTCGGTGAACCTCGCCTAACCCGCCCCAAGCAAGGAATTGGACCCTCATCCAAGGCCGGCGTTTCCAGCAGCCGCAACCATCGAACGCGCCGGTAAAAAGGGCCTTCGAGAAGAAATATAAAGAATCATGAAGAATTATATTGATCCATCAACAAGATGGGGTCTATAAAAAATTGATTCCCAGATGAAACAAAGCTCAAGTGTGTTAACCATCAAGGGCCTTCGTTCCAGAAGCTTCGTATGAAATTACGGTGCAAAGCGAAATGCTTCTTATTCTTAAGGCGTGATACCGACTGGGGTGGGAATTTAGCGTGAAAATTGCAATGGCTTCTAATTCTAAGCGGGTAACAATTCACTGCACTGGTTTATGACTACGCCATGCTCCCTGAAGCCAGTGATCAAGCGTTGGGCGAATTGGCGTTTCGTACGGAAGTGGCATCTAGAGCACTCATGATATTCAAGCGAAATCTCACCGACTGCGTCCGGTTTAGCTGAAAAGGGGGGCCACTTGGGAAGCGCCCACGACAATTTCGCAATCGACGACTACCAGGAAAATCGGCTATCCAAATTTTGCCTGGATCACGCATCGGTCTGTGCCTTCCGGTTGGACCAGGATGGTCGCATCCTTTACACCAACCGCAAAGCATGCGATTCCCTCGGTTATCCACCGGCAGAGCTCTTGAAGATGTCGGTCTTTGACATCGATGCCATCGTAAATCGGGAGATGTGGCCGTTGCTGTGGCAAAAGTTATGCGATCACGGCGCCGACACTTTCGAGAGCCAGCATCGCAGGAAGGATGGCTCGTTTTTCCCGATTGAAATGACCGTAACGCTGATCGAATTCGAGGGCCGCCGTTACTCCATGGTGCTCACCAAAGACATCACGGAACGCAAGCGCATGTATGAAGCATTGCGCATTACTGACTTTATTTTCGACAAGGCCCCACTCGGTATTTTTCTGATCAAGGACGGCGGCTATATCACCAAGGTCAACGAGCACGCCTGCCAATATCTCGGGTACACCAAGGAAAAGCTCTGCCAGATGAATGTGCTGGATATCGATCGGGGCCATTCGCCCCAGGATATCGAGCAGATTTGGCGCCGGCAGCAGCAGATCGAAGGCATTACCACTTTTGAGACCGTCCATCGCAGCAAGGACGGCACCGATATTCCCGTCGAAATTAGCGGAATCACGTTGGAGTTCAACGAAGTACCCTATAGCGTCTCGTTTGTTAAAGACATTTCCGAACGAAAAGAAGCCGAAAAGCAGCGCCTCAAAATGGAAGCCCAAATGCGCGAGGCCCAGAAAATGGAGTCACTGGGAACCCTGGCCGGCGGGATCGCCCATGATTTCAACAATATTCTTGCCGGAATATTGGGATATACACAGTTGGCGCAACTCGCTTCTCCGGCGGATTCCGATCTCAGGCAACATCTCTCCCAAATCTTCCAGGCAGGCCAACGCGCAAAAGACCTGGTGCGCCAAATTCTTATGTTCAGCCGTCAGGGCGAATCGGAAAAAGGCCCGACGGATGTTCGCCGGATCGTAAATGAGGCGTTAAAACTTATCAAAGCGAGCTTGCCGGCGAATATTGAAATCCAGAAAAGCATCTCACCGAATCTTGCCCCGGTGTTCGCAGATGAAATCCACATCCACCAGATCGTCATGAACCTGTGCACCAATGCTTACCACGCAATGAAAACCACGGGCGGCATTCTGAATATAAGCCTGACGGCGGTTGCCATCCAAGATCAGGACGCGCTGAGTTACCCTGAGATGAATCCGGGAAGTTACCTCAAGCTTTCCATTGCCGACACCGGCTGCGGGATTCCACCAGATAGGATCAATCGAATATTCGACCCATATTTCACTACCAGGCCCGTCGGCGAAGGCACCGGCCTGGGTCTTGCCACCGTACACGGCATCGTCAAGAACCATGGCGGCAGCATCAAGGTCTACAGCGAATTGGGGATCGGCACGGCATTTCACGTATTTCTCCCGGTCGCCGATACAGCCGCCCAAGCTGCTGGCGTGCACGCCGAGCAGCTCCCCACCGGCAGCGAGTGCATCCTTTTCGTGGACGACGAAAAAGCGTTGATCGACCTTGGCCGGGTGTTGTTGGAACGGCTGGGCTACCGGGTGGAAACCAGGGCCAGCGCCATCGACGCCATCGAGGCCTTTCGCGCCGATCCCCATAAATACGATCTGGTCATCAGCGATATGACCATGCCGAAGATGAGCGGTGATGAAATGGCCCGTCAAATAAAAGCCATCCGGCCCGATATCCCCATAATCCTATGCAGCGGATTCAGCGAGCGGATCCAGGCCCCCACAACGAAAGCCATCGGAATCAGCGCCGTGCTTATGAAGCCGGTACTCTATGCGGATCTGGCACACACCGTGCGTCAGGTGCTACAGGGCGCTTCGTAGTCGATTCGAAAAGAGAACATCTGAATCCGTATTTTGACATCATTAGAAGAGGTGCGTTCAAAGTGAAAACATTCTTCTCGGTTCTAAACGTCATCACGCTTATGGTGCTATCCTGCCTGGTACTGCTTACGCTATTTTCACTTTTGATGATCGCCAGGCAGCAAGAGAACGCTGTTTTGGTGCTGGTGCTGTGCTTGATCATGGATGCATTGTTTATAGGCCTTTTCCTTTATGTGAGAAGCAAATTGCAGCACCTCAAGAAAGAAGCGCTCGAAAACCTCATCTTTAAAATCGCCAACGATCGCGGTGGCCTGCTCACCGCCATGGAACTGGCCAAAGACAGCCGCTTAACCTATCAGGAATCCTCCGACATTTTAGAGAGAATGTATGCGCAGCAAATCTGCGACAAAAGCATTACGGAAAAGGGCGTCCATGTCTACAGCTTTAGCGGCCTGCTATCGGATGAGGATAAGAAGAGCGCCGAAGCGATCCCTTTGCTGAACGCATAAAGGCCGCTCAACCCAGCCTGCGCAGCGGTTTGGGACCGCAGACAAACCGCAGCGCCTTGTGAATAAACGCGTCCACAGGCATCTTGGGCATGCCCGCCGCGCCGTCCGCCATGGCCTGTACTTCCGCCAGAACAGCCTCATAAGCGAGTTGATCCGACATCGTCTTCCTCCTTCCCGGGTTACCCCCAGCCCTTGAAGCTTTGGGGGCAAGGTTTAAAATAGCCCCGCATCGGCGCCGCCGCGTTCACCATCGCGGCGGCAAAGCCGGTTGCCGACACGGGAAGCGCACATCCAAGGCTTGCGCCCTGGCGCAAACCCTCATCGATTTTATACGTCGGTCCGCTGCGCACCCCTCCGGCGGACCGTCGCCCAAAGCCGAAACGGACCGCAGCCCTGTCGAAAGGCGCTGCAAAGCGGTTGTCCACCTTGTCCCGTCAGTCTTCGCCTGCCGGCTACGCCTCGACACGTGGCTTTGACCCTGATTGATGGTTTTGAAATGACTGCTAGCAAATCAGGGCGGCAAGCCCCCGGATAGCAACCCGCGGTTCGGCCCGTGGCCGAAAACCCGGTCCGCCCGCCAGGCGGGCCTTGATTCCCTTCGGCAATGCGCCAGGCCAGGAAAAGAGCGTCGCGGCAAGAAGTGATGAGATGAAGGTCTTGGGACGGGAATCGATTGGCGACTATGCCAAATACGATTTTTCAGGTCAACCTCAATATTGAGCAGCGGCTGCCGAGCACCGCTCGCACCACCGCAGCGCTTCCATTTTCATGGGCATTTCCATTCAGCTTTTTTTGATGCCGCATGCGATTTTCATAGGATCGCCATGCCGGTTTGGGGCACCCCGCATGGTTCCGCGGGCCGTCCTGGGAGCAAGGCAGCTGCGTCCCCGAAACTTTCGAAGCCCTACTGGGCCAAGATGACGGCATACGCGTTCAATTTTTCAGCTTCCGCATGGGATTTCAATTTTATGTCAACCTGTTTGAGACGCAGATACGGACCTGGCCACCCAGGTGACCTGCCGGGATTCGACATGCCGGTAAAGTATCACCGCAACCGATGCGCCGACCCGAATGTAGTAGGCGCCTGCCGCGCCGCCTTCTCGGCCAAAGGCCCGCAACCCGGTAACAGCCCCCGCTGCCGGGACCCGAGTTGCGTGTCCATCTTTCGTATAATGCCAATCAGGAATTAAGCGGAAGTCCGCTTTACACGGTTATTTACCGCAAAACCCGGACATGCGCGCTTCAAGCCTGGCACCGTCGAACAATCCCACAAAAAACCATCTTCTCAAGAATTATATTGATCATTCAGCAAGATGGGGACTATAAAAATATCGATTCCCGAGTGAAACAAAACCTCAAATATCTTGACCAAAAACAGCGGATGTTCCTGAAGCTCGCTTGAAATACCGCGTAAAGCGGACTGTCCGCATAATATTAATGTTAAATTTGAGATGCCATGAGTGCCATTAGAACGAAAAGGATTGCAGCAATATTACTACTGATATGCTTTGTTTTGCCGTTATCAAGATGCACAAATAAGGAAATACATATCCTTCCTGATGGCGAAACGATAATCAAAGAGCAAACGAGAATTTCGTATGATTATTTGATCCCAGTGAAGAAAATAAAGTTGAGTGAACCATCAAGCTTTATTTTTATGTTACCATTTTTCTGGCCATTTCCATTCTGGCTTATAAAAGATCGCTTAAATAGAAGGCATTTCAGCTTTATTTGGGACATCACCGAGATAGGGTTACTCATTTCCTCATTTTGTCTACTCTTTTATTGGACCTTCTACCTTACCAGTGCATATTGGGGAGGGTTGTTAGCGATATCATCTGTAATTGTACTTGTCATTATCTATTTGTGTGAAACGTTTTCAATACGTGCTGAAGCAATAAAAGAGAAATTTAACCTGTTTTTGCAGCGGACTCGGTTCCCTCGCCGCTGAAAACCGCGTTATGACTCTACCAAAGGAATTAGAGCCACTAAATGGTATCAAATAAGAGCCTGAAATATGTCTATTATTATGTTCGATACAGCCTGATGTTGTATCCGTTTGTCCTCTTATTTTCTTTATTAACGCTCTTAGTGGAAATGCCGTGGGGTGAGGATACTACAATCATTGCTGTAATAGTTATGGTTATCCCAATCTTCATATCTTTTTTTATTTTACCAGGTCTTATTTATGAAGACGGATATAACCATGCATGGCATGGTTTTGGAAAAAATCAAATAAATTACAATATGTTTTTAGGCCTCACTTTGGGAATTGGCCCAGTATATATCTTTTTCAAGAAATATGATCCTATCTTGAAGGAGTATTTTGAAAAAGAAAAGGCTAAAACGTCATAACCTGCGTGTGCTGGGGGCGGCGATGAGCATGCCGCCCCAGACACGCGGCGTTCGGCTTTAACGAAAAGATTTTGATATGAATCTTACAGATGAAATTAATCTTTTCCTTGAAACAACAAGGCATCTTTGGAATTCATATATGCGAAGAGATGCCGATTGGGATTCAGTTGATACCTTTAAAGACATTTGTTTAAGATTGTTTGAAGATCAAATTATTTCTCGCCTTGATATTAAAGCCCCACCAATACCCATGGATACTATTGGGCCAGATTTAAGCGAATATGCAGTATTCAGTAAGTTTGACACTTCATTACCAATTTTCGTTAATAGAGATATTCCCCCTTCCGGGTATTGGGATCATCCCGTTAATTGGATTCCATCAGGAGAAAACCATACGATTTGCCCAATATGCTTTTTTGATTTTGGCACGCTTGAGTGGCGTAAAATGGAGTATTTGCGTGTTAAGATAGTCGATTGCAAATCGAATCCTGAATTAAACGGCCGTGATGCGCTTGTTAAGATAGATAATATCGAAATAGAAGTTGCCGAACCACCGGCTCGTGCGGGCGCCGGGAGAAATGCCGTGCCTTAAACGAACCATTTTTAAGCCGGCGCCGTACAGCCGGAACGAACCCCGCGGTAAGCTCGCAAGTTAGGCGCAATTAGAGCCGAGATTTGATGATAAAGCACGATGTTCACAAACTACTTTCCTACCGATTATTCCATAACAGCGACCTTTGCAACAAAAGGTTACAA